>Ga0070741_10000133_pt1 | contig 290678 bp, 206 predicted proteins | sample Coa_R1_4_FD_66440 | JGI IMG/M metagenome (GOLD analysis project Ga0070741, IMG submission 66440) | Surface soil microbial communities from Centralia Pennsylvania, which are recovering from an underground coalmine fire - Coalmine... | ecosystem: Environmental > Terrestrial > Soil >...
AATCTCCGAAGGAGCTTTGAAGCTCTAGCGCGGCTAGGATTTACCCGGTTCTCTGTCCCCGAGCGTCCCCAGGGAAATGCCCTCTTTCGACGGCAAAGCCAAGATACAAGCGCGGCTGTGGGCAAAGCCCCAGCCGCAGCAACGTGAAACAGCCGAGCGTGTGGATATTCATTAAGCCGCAACAACTCACCCAATCCTCGTGCGGCTTCGCAATACGCAGAATATATCTGAAGCCGCCGGCATTGGAGGCTCGCAAGTATGAACAGGACCTCTTGTCGGCAGGCGCGCCGGGTTTAAGGACATTGCTGCGATTGGTCCTGCGGACACAGTCGCGCTCCTGCAGGCCGTGAGGCGGAGCGCGGCTGTGGGCAAAGCCCCAGCCGCAGCAATGTGAAACAGCCGAGCGTGTGGATATTCATTAAGCCGCAACAACTCACCCAAGCCTCGTGCAGCTTCGCAACACGCAGAATGTATGAACTGTATCGGTTGATAAATGACGCGCCGGGTTTAAGAACGTTGCTGCGACTGGTCCTCCGGACACAGTCGCGCTCCGGCGGGCCGTGAGGCGGAGCGCGACTGTGGGCAAAGCCCCAGCCGCAGCAAAGTGATAGAGTCCGACGCGTGGATAAAACACAGTGCGGAAACTCAGCTCTGTATTTAAGCGGGCGGGCTGGATTATTGAAGCGATTGCGTTCCCGGCAATCGCTGCGACTGGTCCTGCGGACACAGTCGCGCTCCTCCGACTCGAGATGCACATCCTCCGCCTACCTCGGCCCGTTGGTGTTGCCGGAGTGATGGCCGCCGAGGATGCCGTGCAGAAGGCCGCCGATGCCGCCCTGGTTATTGTTTGTTTGCGCCGGCTGATTTTGATTCGGCTGACCTTGATTCTGCTGGTTCTGTTGGCCACCAATGCCGAAGTTGCCGAGGATTTTGCCAGCTTCCCCGCCGATGTGAACCGCCCCCACGGCAGCACGGGCTGTGATCTCAGCGATGGCTTTGTAGTCCGGCGACGGTTTGGGCGAACCAATCGTGCCGGCGATCTTGTAAACGGGACCCAGGTCCACGTTGGCCGCGTTCGTGCCCGCATTGGATGGGGCGAGCCGGGCCTTTTGTGCGAGCGCCGGCGGGAGCGCGACATCGACCGGCAGATTATTGATCGGTGAATTGGTCAGAATGTTCGCGATGGTAATCGTGCCGTGGCTCGATGCGCTGAAGGCGGCGCTCACAGCCTGGAAGTGGGTGAGATTGATGATGCCGTTGCTCGCGACGATATTGGCCCCGAGCCATTTGATGGGTGATTGGCTCAATTCCGGCAGGCGCAAGGCGGACGCGAGGGTGTTCACGATGAGACGCGACTTATGGCCACTGAGTTGGATATCCGCGTTGGTGAAAGTGAGGTTCGCCTGCGCGGCAAGATTGGCCCGGAGGCTCGTGCCCCTGATGCCCGCGCCTCTGATTTGTGCGTTGGCGATCAGGTCGCCCTTTGCTTTGTGGGCATATTCGGTGGAGAAGGAATCGGCCAGCGGCGCGACCGGAACGTGATCGGCGGAGAAGACGATGTCGTAACGATGGCCGGGCACGCCAACATCGAGATTCACCGTGGCCTTGACGGGCGCGCCGTTCATGGTGAGCTGGCAGGGATCGAGCGTGATGCGGTTGTTGTCGATCTTTGCGACAGTCCGGCAATCGGAGATGGCTACTTCGCGCAGGTAAAGCCGGCCGACGGTGGCGTCGAATTCGAACGAGCGAAGCGGGAGATGCATGGCGGGCGGCTCGGCGTTCGGATTCGGAGCGGCGACGGCTTCCTGCGGCGGCGGGGCGGGGGCGGGTTGAGGTGCGCCGCCGGCCGGTGCGTTGGTTTTGGCAGAGAACAAATCGTAGTACGACGTCAGGTCGAGCGAATCGGCGTTCACCTTGAGATTCCCGGTGATGGCGGTGGGTTGCGACATGTCCACGCGGCCGGTGAGCGTGAGTTGATTCGTGGCGCGCGCGGTGGGCGTGAGGTCCAGTTCGCAGCGGCGGACATCGGCGATCTTGTTATTGAGAGAGGCATCCAGTTGCAATCCGGCGGAGAGCGGCGCGGGGACACTGGTGGCCTTCGGGCTGCGCACCAGGAGATTGGTGATCTGGAAACTGCCCTTCAGGGAGGCGGCGTTCGTGGACTCGAACTGCGTATTGGCTTTGCCGCTGATGTCCACCGAAACCAATTGATTGCTGCCGAGCATCGGCGCGAGGAACGGGCGGAGGACATTTTCGTTCAGGTCGGCAATCGTGAGATCGGCCCGGCCGGACTTGCGCGAGAGGTCGAGATTGCCGTTGGCCTTGACGCTCCCGCCCGGATGCGAATTCTCAAAGACGGAGGAATCGACATCGAAGGCCAGGGCCTGCCCGCCTTGTTTGGCGCTGAGATTGGCGGCGAGGTTGACGATGGCCTCGGGAATGGTCGGGCCGAGGACCGCGCGCCACTTGGCGAGATCGAAATTGGTGAGGACCAGCCGGAAGGCGGATTCGCCGACGGCATTGGTCGAACCACCCCACGCCACCGCCATGGGACTGGTCAGTTCGCCGTGCAGGAGCGGCTGCTGGTCTTGCGTGCCGTCGAGCGTCAGCGTGTTGAGCAACGCGGAGTTTTGGGTGCGATTGGCGGTGACATCGTAATCGGCGCCGATATTGAGCGTGGGCGTGGTGACGGACTCACGTTTGACGGCAAAATTATTGGCCGCCATCCGGCCCATGACAGTGATGACAGTGCCGGAATTGGCGAATTTGACCTGGTTGGTGGAGTTGATGGCGGTGGAACCGAAATCCAATCCGCTCTTAGCGCCAATCAGATTTAGGAGGCGGCGATCGATGGAGGACAACTGGATGTTGATGGTGCCTTCGGTCCTGGCGATGGCGAAAGGACCATTGGCGGTGATCTGGGCGAGGGTGTTGCCCTGCTGCTGGAGTTTGAGCGCGACCTGCTTGATGTCGCTCGGTGTGATGTCGCAATCAAGGCTGGCGAGCAGGTTGGCGGCATCCTTCAAGTTGCCGGTGGCCTCTCGGACGTTGATGTGGGAACTGCCGCTGGCGGCCGAGAGTTTGGCGTCCTGCGTGAGGGTAAGGTCGTATGAGCCGTCGGCGCGGGCGCGCAACTGCGAGGAAGTGCCGGGCGCGGGGACTTGATCGTCCACGGCGATATCGGCCCCGAGATTCAGTTTTCCCGTCTGCCCATTGCGCAGATCTTTCAAGGTGAAATTCAGATTCGAGATGGAGGTGAGACTGTGGCTGCCATCGGCCAGGCTTTGGGCGATTTGAACCGTGCCGTTGGTGACAGCAACATTGCCGATTTCTATGACGGAAGGTCCTTTTTGCTTCGCTTTAGCCTGGGCGGAAGGCTGGGCGGGTTTTTGCGGCTGTGCTCCCGGTTGATTGGTGTGCATCAGCGGATCGAGATTGCTCGAGCCGTCGGCATTCTTGACGATGTGAATCACCGGGGAGGAGACGATGGCTTTGTCCACGCGGTAATTGCCCCGCATGATGGCAAACAGACTGTAAACGAGGCGGACTTCGTCGGCCTGGAAGAGCGGTTCCGGACCGGTTGTCTGGACGCGCACCTGGCGGAGGTCAACCCGTGAAAACGGATGTATGGAGGCGCTGGCGACGGAGACCTTCGCGTGCAGGGAACTGCTGACGCGGGGGAGAATGACTCCTTTAAAGAATGGCTGGCTCGTGACAACGAAATAGAGAATGATCAGCAGGATGACGAGGCACAGGACGATCCATCCGAGAACGCGAGGCCAGGTGGGACGGCGCGCGGGAACAGCATTGGCAGCAGGCATAACGACAATAGTTCACTCTGAATTGCCGGGGCGCTGGGCTCCCGGTGCTTGCCAATGGCGGAAAGGTTCATGGTAATCGCGCGGGCGGAAAGCTTGCTTCTCCTCCTCGCCCCGACGAAGCCCACCAAAGATAAGCGCGTTTGAGCGGAGGTGCAAGGAGAGCCTGTTGTGCGGTCGTTGGAAGACACTGGCAATCAGAAGATTGTAAAAGTCGAAGATGATATCTGCCGATACCTGCCCATAAAACGGGATGAAATGGTCGGATCGAAGCAGGCGGGAACGCGCCGCGGAAGGGTTGGCTTTTCCCGGGTTGCCAGAAGGTAAGTTGATGACTAGATTCTTCGGAGTTCGAACCGGCAGACAGGATACATAATGCAGTTACTAAAAGCAATTTACGATATAGCCGCGGTCATGGTGTTGTTCGGGGCGGCAATTTTTGTCCATGAATTCGGCCATTATTGGATGGCGCGGAAGCGCGGATTGAAGGTGGAGGGATTCGCCATCGGTTTCGGGCCGAAGATCTTCGGCTGGACGAAGGATGGGATCGATTACGCGTGGCGCTGGATCCCGGCGGGCGGCTTTGTGAAGCTGCCGCAGATGACAACTTCGACGGCAATCGAGGGCCAGAGCGACGGGGCGGAGAAACTGCCGCCGGTGACGCCATGGTCGAAAATTCTGGTGGCGTTCGCGGGGCCGTTCATGAACGTGGTATTCGCGTTCGCGCTGGCGACCGTGATTTATATCGTGGGCCTGCCGGTGCCGATCAATCCGCCAATCATCGGTTACGTGGAGCCGGGTTCGGCCGAGGCGAAGTTCGGCATCCAGGAGGGGGACGAGATCACGCGGGTGGACGGGAAACAGGTGAAATCCTGGGAGGACGTGCAGAGTTTCACAGTGCTGGCGCGGACGAATGTGGTGCCCGTGGAAATCGAGCGCAAAGGAGTGACGAACAATTATCTTTTGACGGCAAAGGTCAGCGAGGTGCTCGGCTTGAAGGTGCTGAACCTGGATTCGCGGGATCATCCGGTGATCATCGATGTGCTCAAGGGCGGAGCAGCCGATGAAGCGGGGTTGAAGGCGAAGGATGAGGTTGTTTCAGTCGGAGGAGTGCCGGTGCTGGGGCAGGATCACTTCGTCAAGATGATCCGGGCGCGGGCGTCGCAGAAAACCGATCTCGTCGTGAGGCGCGACGACAAAAAGGTGACGCTTTTCGTCACGCCGCGGGTGGATCCGACCACGAAACAGGGATTCATCGGGGCGCACCTGACCGACAGCGGTCGGATCATGTACCGGGTGCAGAAACCGGGGCCGACGCCGTGGGCGAGCGTCACGGAAGTGGTGGACCGGACGGTGGCGACTTTCAGCGCACTGGCGCATTCGCGGCAAACGGGGGTTGGCGCAAAGGATTTGTCGGGGCCGGTGGGCATCCTGACGATGCTGGCTGCGTGGGTGAATACGGATTACCGGCTGGCGCTGAACTTCCTGGTGTTGCTGAATGTAAACCTGGCGATGCTCAACCTGCTCCCGCTTCCGGTGCTGGACGGGGGGCACATTGCGATGTCGATCCTCGAATGGGTGCGGCGGCGTCCGCTCAGCGCGCGGTTTGTGGAGTATGCGACCACGGTGTTCGCGCTGCTGCTGATTTCATTCATGCTGTATGTGACGTTCTTCGACTTCAAGCGCATGCCGTTGTTCCGGTCAATGTTCAGCCGCGAGATGCAGGTGGAACAGCCGGACAAGGGCGGTGACAGTTCACCACCGGCGCCGGCAACCGAAACCGCGCCCAAGCAACCATGAGCAGCGATTACTGCGAGTCCCCGTACTTTTTCCAGCGACGAAAAACCCGCGAGGTGGTGGTGGGCGATCCCGCCCATGGCGGAGTAGTCATCGGCGGCGATCATCCGGTGGTGGTGCAGAGCATGATCACCTGCGACACCATGGACACGGCGGCGAGCGTGCAGCAGACGCTGGATTTGGTGGCGGTGGGCTGCCAGATCGTGCGGATCACGGCGCCGACGGTGAAGGACGCGGCGAACCTGAAGAACATCGCGGCCGAATTGCGGTCGCGCGGCTGCCTGGTGCCGATCGTGGCCGACATCCATTTCAAGCCCGAGGCGGCCATGGAAGCGGCCAAATGGGTGGAGATGGTGCGGGTGAACCCCGGCAATTACGCGGATTCGAAAAAATTTGCCATCAAGGAATACACCGACGAGCAGTACGCGGCGGAGCTGAAGCGGATTGAGGAGAAATTCGTGCCGCTGGTCAGGCTTTGCAGGGAACTCAAGCGGGCGATGCGGATCGGGACGAACCACGGCTCGCTGAGCGACCGGATCATGAACCGGTTCGGCGACACGCCGCTGGGCATGGTCGAGAGCGCGCTGGAGTTTGCGCGCATCGCGCGCGCGAACGATTTCCACAACTTCAAGTTCTCGATGAAGTCGAGCAATCCGAAGGTGATGATCGAATGCTACCGGCTGCTGGTGGCGCGGTTGAATGAGCTGGGGCCGGACTGGAATTATCCGATTCACCTTGGCGTGACGGAGGCGGGCGAGGGCGAGGACGGACGGATCAAGAGCGCGATCGGCATCGGATCGCTGCTGTGCGACGGATTGGGGGACACGATTCGTGTCTCGCTGACCGAGGATTCGCCAAATGAGATCGCGGTGTGCCGGGATTTGCTCGCCCAGATTCCGCGTCTGACGAATCGGAGCGCGAAGCTCGCTGATTTGAAGCCGTCATTTGATCCATTTGTGTTTGCGCGACGGGCGACGCCGGAAATTGAACTGGGCGGAGGGATCAAGTGCGGCGGGGAGCAGACCGTGCGCGTGGTGGTGACCAAGCCGGTCTGGGACAAGGTGGCGCCGAAGATCCGGCCGCGGGACGACGTCAAGCCTGAGGGCGTTTACGAGGACCTGAACATTTTCGAGATCGATCCGACGAAGGATTTTGAAATCAATTGCGACACGCAACTGGTGACGGTAAAGGAGGGCGTGAAACTTCCGGCGATCACGGCCTTCCGGTTGCTCGCGGCCAGGTTGAAGCGGCTGGGACGGAACAATCCGATCCTGCTGAAGGATTGCCTGGAGTTCGAGGCGACGCCGCTGGAGCCGAAGATCGCGTTGCTGCGGGCGTCGGTGGTCATCGGGTCGCTGCTGGCCGACGGGATCGGCGATGCGATTCTCGTGCGCGGCGAGACGGGAGCGGGGCAATCGCTGCGGCTGGCGTATAATATTCTGCAGGCGGCGGGGTGCCGGTCGTTCAAGACCGATTACGTTGCGTGTCCTTCGTGCGGGCGGACGTTGTTCAACTTGCAGACCGTGACGGCGCGGATCAAGGCGCGGACCGATCATTTGAAGGGCGTGAAGATCGCGATCATGGGATGCATCGTGAACGGGCCGGGCGAAATGGCGGACGCCGATTTCGGTTACGTGGGCGGCGCGCCGGGGAAGATCAATTTGTATGTGGGCAAGCAGCCGATCAAGTTCAACATTCCGGAGGCGGAGGCGGTGGAACGATTGGTGGATTTGATTCGCGAGCACGGCAAGTGGGTGGAGCCCGAGGCGCAGCAGCAGGTCGCGGGCTAGGCAAGGGTGAACGTTTGTTCTAGACCAGCCGACGCGGCCGGGAAGTGAATTGTAAATTGCAGGGAGACAGCTACATAAAACTGCAACGGCTGGGTGACGGCCGTTTTGTCGGTCAAAGTGACGATAGCGCCTGAGGCTGGATCGGCTAGAATGGCAGGCAATGCCTACTTCCAACCACCTCAGCGGTCCCGGCTTTGGTCGTGACCTGCCTCATTCGGAACCTTCAAAAAGAGGACAATCGACCGCAGCCGTCGTCGCAGGCGTGCATCGTTGCGGAGTCATTCTTGCGAGCTGTGCATTGGCAATATGCGTCGCTGCCAATGACGGACTTGCCGGGCAGGGAGCTCAACGGCTGCTTTACACGGTGCCCAATACTACGTTCATCGAGAATCCGGGCGGCGACAATGAGGTCACGATCAACGACAGTTCCGGATCGATTGCCGGTGTCCAGAGCGCCATCAATGCCGCGCGCGGTTCGAATCCCGGGGCCATTATTGTCATTACACTTCTGCGAGGCGCCACGTACCAGGTCAGCAATGCCAGCCTCACGCTGGGGTCGCACGAATGCCTGGTAGCCAGCGGGGCATTGATCCAGGCGACGGATTCGAGTGTCACGGTGCCGTTGATCGCGATTTCATCGGGCGCCAGCAACGTGTCCATTGCGGGCGGCACGTTGGACGGCAATGGGGCGGGCATGCAGGGAATATATGCGCCCTCCGCCGCGCGTGTGAACGTGGACAAGGTGGTGGTGCGGAACTGCGGGCTGGATTGCATTTTGCTCACCGGCATGGGCAACAGCACCTACGACAACGAAATGACAGTCACCCGTTGCGACGTTTCGGGAAGCACCGGGCACGCCGGGATCAACATCCAGAACAGCACGCAGACGGCGGTGCTGGACAACGATTGCCATGGCAATGCCACGGGCATACTCCTGAGCTGCGCGTGGGCCAACGTGGCGAACAACACCTGCGAAAACAACACCACCGGCATTGACGTGTCCGGCGGCAACGACAATGTGGTTGCCAACAATACCTGCAACAACAACGGCACCGGCATTCATGTCGGTGCGAGCAGCGGGATGATCGTCGCGAACGCAATCAGCGGCAACACAACCGCCGGAATCGCGTCCACCGGCTCGGCCAATAACCTGCTCTACAACTCATTCAGCGCGAATGGCGCCAACGGGATTAATTTCAGCAGCGGCGGCACCGGTGACAACATCATTGCCTTCAAAACCGCGCTCAGCGCTTCGAGCCAGAATTATTTCTATCCACCCCTGATCGACAACCAGCATACCAAGACGATAGTGAACGGCCAGGGCCGGACGGATCTCACGATTTCCTCCACTTCGATCGACAATGTGCAGAGCCAATATGATTCAGCGCTCTCGGCAAATCCGAACAATGTGATTGTTCTCCGCCTGAACGGCACGTTTACTGTCGGGGCATCGCCGCTGACCTTGCAATCGGACACTTGCGTGCTGTTGAACGGCACGATCCAGATCAATTCCTCCACGACTGCGTCCGCCGCCATCTCCGGCGCCTCGTCCGCCACCCGCATTTCCATTTCCGGCGGCACAATCGATGGCGGCAATCTGACCGGGAACACGGGCATCGCCATGACCAGCGGCGAATCCATGATCTGTCTCGACAAGATCACGATCCAGAATTTCGGGGACAACGCCGCGTCTCATCCCGGTTCGGATTCGATCCATTTCGATGGCGGCTCGACACCTTCGATGGTCACCCGGTGCACGATCAGCAAAAGCGGTTCGCGGGGCATCTGGTCTGGGTCAACGAGCAGTCACAAAATTCTGTACGCGGACAATTACGTGACGCTGACGCGGGCGGGCCTTGATTGTGATTATCATACGTTCGGCGCCGTCAGCATTTTCAACACTTTCGTCGGCAACACCTATGGCCTCTGGTACGAGCAGGGCGCGCAGCACAACACCGGGATTGGAAACGTCGTCACGAACAACTCACGCGACAACCTTGACGCCGGAAACCTGAACCTGTCGCAGACCACGGAATACAATAATTTCATCTGCAATCTCGCCAGCCCCGGCGGCTACGGCCTGGTCAACAGCGCGGGCACGAATGGCTCAACATTCACGTCGCACAATTTCTATTTCAACAACGTGATCCTGAACGCCACGATCAAGTCGGATGCCACCGGCACGCAGAACTATTACTCGCAGAACTACCAGGCCGGCGGCTCGTTTACCAGCGGCTCGGCCGCCGCTTATTTCAATTCCGCGGACGTAGATGGCGACTTGCAGATTCTCGACAGCAACAGCGGCCTGGCGGTCACGGTACAAAACGCCGCCACGAACGACGGCGCCGCGATCGTGACCGATGTTGCCAGTTCGCTGGGCAATGGTTCGGGCAACGACGAATGGAAATTCATTCCGACCAGCGCGGGCTTTTGCAAAGTCATCAACAAGAACAGCGGCCTCGCGATGGTGGTGGACGGCGGTTCCACGACGAATGGCGCGCCGATTGTGCAATTCACCTACAGCAGCGGCACGACGTACAACGACGAATGGTGGATCCAGCCTGCGGGGAATGGGCTTTACAATTTCGTCAACCGCATGAGCGGTCTTTATCTGGATGTGACCGGCGCCAGCACCAATGCCGGCACGCAACTGGACCAATGGCAGTCCAACGGCAATGCCAACCAGCAGTTCGCCCTGGTGGAGGATGCGCCTCCAACGGCTCCGCCGGACTTCTCGATCTCAGCCACGCCCTCGTTCCAGAACACGACACCGGGTGGCGGCGCCAGTTTCACCACGACAATTACGGGCACCAACGGTTTCCAAGGGACGGTAACCCTCTCGGTCTCCGGTCTGCCTTCAGGGGCGAGCGGCCAGTTCAGTCCGGCGTCCATCAGCGGTTCAGGTTCCGCCACGCTTGCGATCACGACCTCAAGTTCGACTCCAGCGGGCACTTACACATTGGCCGTGCAGGGAACCAGCGGCAGCCTTTCACACTCCACCACGGTCAGCCTGGTGTTGATGGATTTCACCATTTCAACAACGCCGTCATCGCAGACGGTGTCCGTCGGCGGCGGCACCAGTTACACGGTCAACGCCGGAAATATAAATGCGTTCAGCGGGACGATCACACTAAGTGCAAGCGGCCTGCCGAGCGGGGCCAATGCCAGCTTCAATCCGGCATCGCTGACCGCCCCCGGTTCATCCACGATGACGGTCAGCACGTCCGGTTCGACTCCAGCGACCAATGCCACGGTGAAGATCACCGGCACCAGCGGAAGTCTCGCGCATTCGGCGAATGTGACGCTCGGGGTGACGGATTTCTCCGTGAGTGTAACGCCTTCCTCGCGCACCGTTGGCGCGGGCAGCAACACGACCTACACTGCCACGGTCAGCCCATTGAACGGCTTCAACGGGCCGGTGACGTTCGGGCCGGTGACCGGATTGCCTTCCGGCGCAACGGCGAGTTTCAATCCCACGTCGGTCAACGGTTCGGGGTCATCCACGCTGACCGTGACGACAACGGCATCGACGCCCGCCTCCACAAACACATTAACCGTGCCGGCCGCGAGCGGGACTCTGGTGCACAACGGTTCGGTCTCGCTGATCGTGAATGCGGCCGGTGGTGGCGGTGGCCTGCCGACGGGTTGGACGAATCAGAACATTGGCGCTGTGGGCATTGCCGGCACGGCGGGTTACAACAACGGGACGTTCACCGTGTCGGGCAGTGGAGCGGATATTTGGAACGCCGCCGACCAGTTCGACTTTGCGTATCGCTCCGTTACAAACGACCTGACCATCACTGCGCGGGTCGTCTCGGAGAGCAGCGCCGTTTCGTTTGCGAAGGCCGCGGTGATGATCCGCGAGAGCACGGCGAGCAACGCCGTGGAGGTTTCCGTCCTGCTCACACCGACCAACGGAGTGGCGATGGAGGTTCGTCCGGCGACGGGTTCGAACTCGGTCAATGTGACCGGCTGGATCACCGGGCTGAAGCCGCCCGGCTGGGTCCGGTTGGTGCGAGCGGGCAGCAACTTTATGGCATTCAGCTCCACCAACGGCGTGACGTGGACGCTGCTGGGTTCGACAAATGTTTCCATGTCGTTCACCGCCAAGGCAGGTTTGGCGGTGACTTCGCATGATAATACACAGCTTAACACGGTCGGTTTTGACAACGTCAGCGTCAGCCCGGTGGCGTTTGCCGATCACGACATTGGCGCAGTCGGCGTGGCGGGCAGCGGGAGTTACAGCGCAGGTACCTACACTGTGAAGGGCAGCGGCACGGACATCTGGGGCACCAACGACCAGTTTAACTTTTATTCGCAGAGCGCATCGGGCGATACCACGATCACAACGAGGGTTGCCACACAGCAGAACACATCCGGTTGGGCCAAGAGCGGCGTGATGATCCGCGAAACGCTGGCGACCAATGCGGCGTACGTGGGACTGTATGTGACGATCAGCAACGGCGTGAGCATGCAATACCGCGGCGCGGCGAACACGGGGGCGATTGATCTTGCGCGCCAGACAGGCGTGAAGGCACCCTATTGGATCAAACTGATTCGGTCGGGCAATTCGTTCAGCGGCCTGAGTTCGGTCGATGGCGTCACCTGGACATCGGTCGGTTCGACGAATGTAACGATGGCCACCAACGTCAACATCGGTCTCGCGGTGTGCGCGCACACCAATACCGTGCTGAACACCACCACCTTTGATCATACCAGCACGCAGTAAGCGGCTGGCTCAACGCGACACTGGTTCAAAAGCAGTATGAATGGAACCTCCGCAGGGCGTTTGCAGCAGGCAATGCCACTTTTCATCCTCGCAATAGCCCTGTTCTGCCTTGGCGCCACGGTCCATGGCGGCCAGGGTGTTCAACGGCTGCTTTACACGGCGCCCAACACAACCTTCATCGAAAACCCGTCGGGTGATGGTGCGATTACGATCAACGACAATTCGGGCTCCATTGCGTCGGTGCAGGCGGCCATCGGGAGTGTGCGCAGCACGAACGCGAATGGCGTGATCGTGGTCAACCTTCTGAACGGCGCCACCTACACGGTGAGCAGCGCGAGCCTGGTGCTTGGGGCGCACGAATGCCTGGTTGCGTCGGGCGCGACGATTCAGGCCGCGTCTTCCGCGGTGACGGTGCCTTTAATCCAGATCACGTCCGGCGCGACGAATGTATCCATCGCGGGCGGCACGTTGGACGGCGGCGGCGCAAACATCAATGCCATTGAGGCGCCGGCGACGGGTCATGCGAACATCGATCTCGTGACGGTGAAGAACTGCGGCCTCGATGGCATCCTAATGAACGGGAAGGGGAATTCCACCTACGACAGCGAGATAGCCATCTCACGCTGCGATGTTTCGGGCTGCGCGACTCACGCCGGCATCAACATCCAGAACTCCACGCAGACGGCGTGCGTCGACAACAATTGCCACAACAACGCCGTGGGAATCACGATATCGGCGGCGTGGGCCAATATCGCCAATAACAGTTGCGAAAACAACACCACCGGCATTGCCGTGACAGGCGGAGACGACGATGTGATCGCGAACAACACGTGCAATTACAATGGCACCGGGATTCAGGCCGGCGGCACCAAGAACATGATCATCTCGAATTCGACGGGGAACAACTCTGTCGCCGGGATTGGCTCTTCGGGAAGCAGCAACACCTTCGCCGACAATCTTTTCACAGCCGGAAATGCCGTAAATTTCAGCAATGGCGGATCCAGCGACAACGTCGTCGCGTACAAGGCGGCGTTGCCTGCTTCCGGCCAGAATTACTTTTATCCGCCGCTCGTGGACAATCAGCACACGAACACCACGATTGTGAACGGCATGGGGAGGACCGATCTCATGATCAGTTCGACGTCAATCGACAGCGTGCAGAGTCAATACAACAGCGCCGTTTCCGCCAATCCAAACAATGTGATCGTGCTGCACCTGAACGGCACATTCACGGTGGGCGCCACACCGCTGACGCTCACGGGGAATGCATGTGTGTTGTTGAACGGGACGATCGTAGTGAATTCATCCACGACCGCCAGCGCGGCCATCCTTTGCACCAACACTCCGAGAAGGATTTCGATTTCCGGCGGGACGATTGACGCGGGCAACAAGACCAAGGTCACCGGGATCAGTGTGGTGGACGGCGGCACGATCCAGGTGGACGGAATGAGCATACAGAACTTCGGGTCCAACGCCACGGCGGTCAGCGGATCGGATTCGATCCATTTCAGCGGGTTTGGCGGCGGTGCCACGCCATTGATCGTGACGCGTTGTTACATCAACGGCAGCGCCGGCCGCGCGGTGTGGTCGCAGTTGCCAACTGAGAAAGGCGTTTATTGCGCGAACACCTGCATCGGCACGCGGGCGGGGATCGATTGCGATTCACACACGTTCGGGGCGGTGCTGCTGTTCAACACCATTCTCACGAACACCTATGGCCTGTGGTATGAGCAGGGCGCTTCGCACGACACATCCATCGGGAACGTGTGCAATTACAACCAGCGTTATCAACTGGACGTGGGCAACAACACGGACACGCCGCCAACGGAATACAACAATTACATCTGCAACGTGGGCGAGGGGAACACCGGGTTGGTCACCGCGGCGGTCGGCACCAACACGTACACCTCCTACAATTTCCTGTTCAACAACGTGATCCTCAACGCGACGATTTCCTCCAAGCCGGCCGGGACCAACAATTATTACTCGCAGAATTATCTGTCGGGCGGAACGCTGTCGACCAGCGGGTCGGAGACGTTCTTCAATTCGTCGGACGGGAGCGGGAATCTGCCGGTGGTGGACAGCAACAGCGGTTTGAATGTGCTGGTCAGCAATGCCGCGACCACCAACAGCGCGCCGGTAGTGATCGGGACCAGTACGGGCCAGGGGAACGAACAGTGGCAGTTCGTCCCCACGCACAGCGGTTTTTGCAAGGTGATCGACAAGAACAGCGGGCTGGCGATGGTGGTCCAAAATGCGGCGACTACGAACGGTGCGCCGATCGTGCAGTTCGCCTACAGCGGGGATTCGACCTACAACGACGAATGGACGATTCAGGCCGTGGGCAACGGCCTTTACAATTTCGTGAATCGTTTGAGCGGCTTGTACCTGGATGTTCCCGGCGGAAGCACCAGCGCCGGGACCCAGCTTGATCAACGGGCGTCCAGTGGTGCTGCCAGCCAGCAGTTCAGCGTCTTCGGAGCTCCTATCACCGTCCCGCAGCCCTTTGTGATATCGGCAAACCCGTCATCGCAGAGTGTGACCGCCGGCAGCAACACCGTTTTCACAGTGAACCTGGTCACCAACAGCGGCTTCACTGGCACGGTCACGTTCAGTGTGTCGGGTTTGCCTGCCAACACCATGGCGAATTTTGCTCCGGCGACCCTGTCGACCAACGGCAGTGCGACTATGACAGTCTCCACCAGCGCCAGTACGCCGGCGGGGATTTATCCGCTGACAATCATGGGTGTGGACGGCACCGTCACGAACACGGCGGCGGTGACATTGGTGGTGACCAGCAGCGCGTCCGGTTTGCCCGGTTTGCTGGTGTGGACCAGCGGCAGCGGAACGGACACCAACTGGATCACGGCGCAGAACTGGACCAACGTGACTGGGGGCGGGTTTGGTCCGCCGGGGCCAAGCAACACAGTCTACTTCACCAACACGGCGGCGGTGACATCCTCCGCCATTGTTCCAACGGGCTCGGGGGTTGTGGTAACTGGGAACATCAACAGCTATGCGGGCACGAGTTTTACGATTCAGGGCCTGACCAATCTGGCCAACGCGGCGAGCACGAGTCCGGTGTACCAGAACATCGGGATTGCGAACGGCGCGACCCTCAGCGTGTCCGGCAACATGCAGGTCGGAGGGTTCACGCAGTATCTCCTCGGTGACGGACGGACTGTGAACCTGACGATCAGCGGGGCGGGAGGAACATTGCAGATTAATGGCGGCGCATTGACTGTGAGCGAAGACGCGACCAACAGCGGGGCGAACAATGCGACATTGGATTTGTCCGGCCTGGATAATTTCGTGATGAACGGGACACAAATCCGGTTGGGTGTGGAAGGAAGTGGCAGCGCCCACCATGCCAGCGGGATCATTTACCTGGCGCGGACCAACGTGCTGCTCTGGGGCACCGCAGGGTATTCGAATGTGGCCGGAGCGAACAGTCCCTTTAGCGGGAATCCGGCCTTGTATGTGGGGCACAATGTGAGCGCGTTCGGCAATGGGAGCCAGTTGTACCTGGGGGTGAGCAATGCGTTGTTCTTCGATTACGCGACGGTGGGCCGTGGAGACATCAACGACCTGTTCGCGTTCAACCCACATGTGCTGGGGCTGAATCCGTCGGTGTACATTCGGGGGACCAATGGGGATGCGTCGCGGGTGGGAGTGTATGTGGTCGGCGATGGCTCGGCAGGTGCGCAGTCGAACAACGCGCCGTCGACCAACGATTTCACGGGCGGGAGTGTGGATGCGCTGGTGGATTATATGTGCGTGGGGCGTGGAAGGCAGGGCAGCGCGAGCGGAGTGGGGGGATCGGGAGTGCTGACCTTCAATCAGGGGACCATCAACGTGAACAATCTCGCGCTTGGATTTATTTATTTTAATGGTTCAAACAGTCCGGCGACGGGCACGGTGAATGTGAATGGCACGGGCACACTGGTGGTCAACAGCAATCTGACGTTATCCTCGCAGGCGGTGACGACCAATGGGGTGCGGACGCTGGGCAACGGCACGTTGAACCTCAATGGGGGCACGTTGCAGGCGAATACGATCGTCAATGGCGGTGGCGTGGCAACGATCACGGCGAGCGGCGGCACGCTAGTGCTGGTGAACACAATGGGAACTCCTTCGAGCGGGATTGGTTCATTGAATGTCACGAACAGCGCGTTCCACCTGTCGCTGGATGGGAATGCGTTGGTAACGAACATGGTGGTGACGAATTTGAATGCGGGCGGGCAGACGGCGATTGACATCGATTCTGTGACGAACGTGACGGGGACCAATCAATTTCATTTGATCAGCTACAACGCTTTCAACGGATCGCTAGCAAACTTTGCGCTGGGGACGGTTCCTGTGAGGTTCACTGGCGTGCTGAGCAATAATGCTGTGAATCACAGTATTGATCTGGTCGTGGCAAAGGCGCCGGTATTAACGCCGGGAATCAGTTCGACATTATATTCGGCGGCGGATGGAACACTGACCATCAGCGGGACCAATGGGAATGCGGGGTTCTCGTATTATGTGCTGACCAGCACCAACGTCGCCCTGCCACTGTCGAACTGGAGCGTCATAGATGTCGATGCCTTCGATCCGAGCGGCAATTTCACTTTTATTGTTTACCCGGACCCGACCGTTTCCCCGCAGTTCTACCGGCTCCAGGTGCCGTGAGCACCGGCTGCTTTAGGGAACACGGCCGCGGGGAATTTTGCCGGGATGGTCGGCAAGCGGCCGATCAAGTCCGCCGACCAGCAGGTATCTAACCCCTTTTGAGTTTAACAATGCGATAAACTCTCTCAAATCTTTGCTCAGTTGCATCAGGATGCGCGCGGGCAATCAGTTCACCGAGTATTTCAAGGCGTTCTTGGGGAGTTAAAGAGTGATAATACCTGAGATCGGCCTGCTCGGCCTCAGCAAACGAATGAAAGACCTGAACCACTTTCTGCACGGTGAAACAATACCATGGCGTTCCCGGCTCGGACAGGACATTTTGGGCCTGAAGCCAGGTTGTTTCTAAGGCACCCGACCGCGGGGAATTCTGCCGAGATGATAGATGATGAAGCCGTGGAGGAAATGGCGCAGCTCGGCGACCTGGCGATTGCTGAGCTTCAAGTGACGTAGCGCGGACCAGTCGCTTACGAGGAAAACACGCAGGAGCTGCTTGAGGTCGGGACCGAGGCGGTCTTTCTCGAAGTCGGGCTGGAGCCCGAGGTCGCTGAGGAGCTTCACCTCAAAGGCGAACAGGGATTGGGGCTGCGGAGGACCGGCGATGAGGTGCCGCAGGAATCCGGTCAGGAGCGAGTAAATTTCCGGAAGGGGCGTTTCGAGTTCAGTGGCCTGCTCGATGAGTGCGACCGCGTAGGAGGCCTGTTGCAGGTAGGCGACATCGCGGCGGATGATGGCGTGTGTCTCGGTGAGGACGACCTCGCGAAGCGTGTGGAGTTCGGAGCGCCGGCTTCGCTGGAAACTGAACTGGGCGAGATAGAAGAGGTCGAGCTTGCCGGCGAAGGGAGATTTGGGACGGCGCGCGCCCTTGGCGACGGTGGCGAGGCGGCCGAAATCCGCCGTGAGCCAGTGGACGATGAGGCTGGTTTCGGTGAGCGGGCGGGTGCGCAGGATCAATCCATTGGCGGTTTCGATCATGCCTCGGCCATCCGGTTCAGACGCGGGCGCCGACGTCGCTTGAGTGCGGGTGTGAGGGCGCGGATTCGGGAGGAATGGAGCCGAGGCTGATGATGAATTTGAGGCCGTCGGCGACCGACATATCCAGTTTGAAGACCTCGGATTCGGGAACCATCATGAGGAAGCCGGAGGTTGGATTGGGCGTGGTGGGAACGAAAACGCAGAGCAGCGTATGGCCGGCCCTGGCGTTGAGAGTTTCGTCCGCCTCCCCGGTGAGAAAGCCTATGGAATAACTGCCGGCGCGGGGGAATTCGATCATGACCACCGTCTTGAAGGAGTTGCGGCTCCCGGACGTGAAGGCCTCGTTCACCTGTTTGGTGGTGCCGTAGATCTTATTGAGCACGGGGACACGCAGGAGCGACATGTCAACCGATTCAATGAGCTTCTTGCCCATGTAATTCCGCGCCAGCAACCCGACGACGGAAATGAGTACGAGAACGATCAGAAGGGCCACGACGCTCCAGTACCAGTGGATCTCACCACTGCCGGGCCCGCCAGGTCCGTCGTCATGCGTGATGGCCTTGGGCACGAAGATCAGGATCTTGTCGGTGACGGTGGAGATGGTGAAGAAAAGCCAGAAGATCACCACCAGCGACACGATCGCCGGCAGCACGATGGCGAGCCCGGTGAAAAAACTGGTCCGCCACCTGTTGAAGAAGTCTTTGTTCACCCGGATATTGTAGGTTTGCGCTCCAATTTGCTCAAGTGAAAGCGGCGGGAGAGTTCGCGGACCAGCCGGTTTTCCTCGCGTTTCATTTTGCGGCGCGCGGCGGGGCGAAGGTCATCGTAACCCCGCAAATGGAGCAGTCCATGGACCAGGTAACGCACAACCTCGGTTTGCCACGGGACGCGGAACCGGGAGGATTGAAGGAGCGCCTCGTCCGTACAGATGAAAATCTCGCCAAAGACAGCGGTCGAATTGGGCTCGGCGTAATCAAAGGTGATGACGTCCGTGGAACCGGCGTGGCGGAGGCGGGTTTCGTTGAGCCGCGTCATTTCGCCGGCACCCACCAGGTGGACTGCAAGATCGTACTCACGGACAACGAGCGAGTCGTCGAGCAGGCTGCGGGCGATCTGGCGAAGGAACCGGAGATCGATGCGCCGGGCGCGCTGGCGATTGGCGAGGTAGAGATCGCCAGTCATTGAGCCTTGCCGCGATGCTCCTCGTAAGCGGCGATGATGCGTTGGACCAGCGGATGGCGGACGACGTCGCGGCGTGTGAATTCGACAATGGAAATGCCCTCGGTATTGCGGAGGGCGCGATGGGCCTCGACGAGACCGGAGTGCTTGTGGGAGGGGAGATCGATCTGGGTTTCATCGCCGGTGATCACGGCCTTGGAGTTGAATCCGAGACGCGTGAGGAACATGAACATCTGCTCGGTGGTCGCGTTCTGCGCCTCGTCGAGGATGATGAATGCGTGATTGAGCGTGCGGCCGCGCATGTAGGCGAGCGGCGCGATCTCGATGATATTTCGCTCCATATGCTTCTGGATTTCCTCGGCGGGCAGCATGTCCTGGAGCGCGTCATGCAGCGGGCGGAGGTACGGAGTGATCTTTTCGTAGAGATCGCCGGGCAGGAAACCCAGGGCTTCACCGGCTTCGACCGCCGGGCGGGTGAGGATGATGCGGGAGACGGTTTCCTGTTTCAGGGCGGCCACGGCCATGGCCATGGCGAGATAGGTCTTGCCCGTGCCGGCAGGGCCGATCCCGAAGGTGACATCGTGCTGGCGGATGGCGTCGACGTATTTCTTCTGGCCAATGGTCTTGGGCGTGACACTGGCCTTTTTGCCGGAGGTCTGGATGCGGTCGCCGAGAATGTCCTTGAGCGCGGCGACGCCTTCCTGGGAAACGACCGAGAGCGCGTGGGAGAATTCGCGGTTGCGGACCGGCGTGCCGGCCTTGAGCGAATCTTCGAGCAGCAGGAACAATTGCCTGGCGCGCTGGATCGCGTCCGGTTCGCCTTCCAGCTTGATCCAGCCCTCGCGCGAGGTGGCCTTGACGCCGAGCTGCGATTCGATCGCCTGGAGGTTGCGCGTGTCGTTATTGTAGAGCTGTTGGGCGAGGCGGGCGTTTTCGAAATGGAGAGTTTCAGCGGCCATGAGGTGATAAGCAAATTCAGATAGCGAGCGCGGCGCGGAGCTTGGCGGCGATGTCGCGAAGCGCCTCCGGGACCACAGTGGCTCCGGCGATGACGGGCATGAAGTTGGTGTCGCCGGCCCAGCGCGGCACAATGTGGATGTGAAGGTGTTGCTCGATCCCGGCCCCGGCGGCGCGGCCGAGATTGATGCCGATGTTGAAGCCGTCCGGTTTCATCACGCGGGTCAAAGCCGCCTGGCAGCGCCGGACCAGTTTCATCATTCCGTTCATTTCATCTTCAGTCAGGTCCTGCAGGTCAGGCACCTGGCGATAGGGGACGACCATCAGATGGCCGCCGGTGTAAGGATGCGTGTTGAGGATGGCGTAGCACAAGCGTTCGCGGGCAATGACATAATTGGCCTCGTCGTCGTTGGACTGGCCGATGTCAAAAAAAATGGAAATCTCCCCGGCGGCGGGTTTGGGCGCCAGGATATATTGAATGCGCCAGGGGGCGTAAAGCGATTCCATAAACGCAGTGTAATAAGGGGGTGGGGGAATGTCAAAGTGGTCCAGCGACCAGCGAGGATTGAAGTTGAATAGTTGTCAAAGCGAACACCCGCTCTCCAACTGAACGCCCCCTCACCCTGACCTTCGCCCCCGAGGGGGCAATCTCCCATCCCGCCAGGATCTGAAAACACCGGGACAGGAGTTCACTCAGGGCTGAATAGTACAAAAGCAGACAATCACTTCACCGGCGCCAGTTTGCCCCTGAGGACGTAGACGAGGGCCTTGACGGCAAGTTCCATGAAGACGAACGGCTTCGCGATCAGATCGTTGCCGCCGCTGATCGTGGAATTGGCCCGGCTCTCGAAGTCCGTGAGGCTGGTGACGAAGATGACCGGTGTCTTCTTGTGAAGCGCCAGACCGCGGAGCTTGGTGCACAGCTCGAAACCGTTCATGCCGGGCATGTCGACGTCGAGGAAAATGAGATCGAACGTCTGGGTCGTGAGCGTTTCAAGAGCGGAGACGGGATCATCGGTCTTGACCGAGTTGAGTTTGGCCTTGGCGAGGGCGTATTCGACGGCGCGCTGGGAGATGGCTTCATCGTCCACCACGAGCACACGGCCGGTGAGCTGGATTTGGGTCCGTGCCTCCGGGAGATTGGCGCGATCGAAGAGGTTTCCAAGAAAATCCACAGCCAACGCGACAGTCCGCAGCGAGGAGGCGTTGATGTTCTTCGGTTTTTCGGCGAGATCCTTGAGCAACGCTTCGAGCGCGTCAGCCATCTGCGCGATCTGCAGCATGCCGGCGATGCCGGCGTTGCCGGTGAGCGCGCGGATCTTGCGGTACAGATCCTGAAGCAGCTTGACGCGGGTGGGTTCGTCGGCGGTTTTGATGAGCGTCTGGAGGTGCGAACGGAGGTTGACCAGCGTGGCGGGAAGGCTCTCGACGAAGGAACGGAGCAGTTCCGCCTGGAACTCGGCATCAGTGGCCGCATTGGAGGCGGCGGCTGAGCCGGAACCGGAAGGCTTGGCCGTCGCGGCAGCGAGCGCGGAAGTGGCCGGGAGGAGGCTTTGCACCACTTCGAGGACCTGCTTGGGGGTGCAATTGGCCTTGGAAAGGCATTTGGTGGCGCCGGCCTTCCAGGCTTCCTGGACCATGTTGCTGAGGTAGGTGTTCGAGAACACCACCACCGGGAGTTGCTGCATGCCCGGCTCGGAACGAATTTTCTTCAGCAGGTCCACGCCGCTGATCCTGGGAAGCATGAGATCCAACAGGACAACCTGCGGCTGAAAGGATTTGATGAGATCGAAACCGGTCTCTCCGTCCAACGCAATCTCCGCTTCAAAACCATCGACAGAAAACTTGTTCCGGTAAATGTTCGCGACGAGTTGGTCGTCCTCGATGATCAGGATTTTCTTCATGCTTTGGCTTTGGCGCAATCGGCAGAAAGCTGATTTTTCAAATAATCTTCAAGGAACTTCCTGATACGATCAAATTCGGCTTCGATCCGGCGGGCGAGATCGTGGGAACTCGGTTTGAGGCCCTCGACCGCCTGGTGTTCGAGTTCGCGGAGAATGGGGCTGATGGTGGTCATGCCGCAGGTGGAACTGGCCCCGGCGCAACTATGCGCGAGCCGGCGGACATCCTCGGCGGCGGCGGCTTTGACCGCGGCGGAGAGTTGCTCGACCTGGCGCGAGGTTTGTTGCAGATAAAGTTCGGCGAGTTCGCGCAGGTTTTCGGGATTGCCGTTGGCAAAATCGAGGAGGCGCTCCATGTCGACGGGAGGGGGCAGAGGCTCCGGTTCAACGGAAGCGGCGGGTTCCTCCGGGACTCCATTTGCGGATGAATCCTCCGGTGTGGCGGCAAGGTCCAAGGCTGAGGCGCGCGAGGCGACGCGTTCGAGCACAAGGCGAACGTCATCGGGCCGGACCGGCTTGGCGACATAGTCGTCCATGCCGGCTTCGAGGCATTTCTCACGATCGCCCTGCATGGCGTTGGCGGTCATCGCCACGATGGAGATTCTGCGGTTGAAGAATGCGGCGTGCGCGGGATCCTTCTGGCGGTCGCGGATCTGTCGGGTGGCTTCGAGTCCGTCCATTTCCGGCATCTGCACATCCATGAAGATGAGATCGTAGGGATTTTGTTCGAGCGCCTTGAGACATTCGATTCCGTTGGCCGCGATGTCGGCCTGATATCCCATTTGCTGCAGAAGGCGGAGAGCGACCTTTTGGTTGATGAGATTGTCGTCGCAGAGCAACGTGCGGAAGGGGAGGCGCGAGGCGAGCGAGCGGTCGAGCTTGGTGGTCACGGGTTTGCGGGCGGCTGGTTTGGCGGCCTTGGCGCCGGAGATGACGCGGACGAGCACCTCCTGCAACTGGGCCGGCTTGATGGGTTTTGTAAGGCAACTGGCAAACGAAACGCTGCTGAAAGCGGAGTTGTCCGCGCGCACGCCCATGGAGGTGAGCAATACGAGCGGCAATGAGATGGCGCCGGGCAACAGCCGGATCTCCTTCGCGAGCATGAGACCATCCATCTCGGGCATCTGCATGTCCAGGATGGCGAGATCGAACGATTCTCCCTGCTTCATCCATTCGAGCGCCTGGGCTCCGCTGTGGGCGCTGCGGGGGATCATTCCCCATTTGCTGGTCTGGAGCGTGAGGATGCGGCGATTGGTCGGATTGTCGTCGACGATCAGGAGACGAAGATCGGAAAGCTGCGGCTGCGGCCCTTGAAGCGCAAGCTGCGGCGCGCCGGCGGCGGCCGGTTGGAAGGGCAACGTGAAATGGAAGATCGAACCTTTTTGCGGGGTGCTCTCAACCCACATCCGCCCGCCCATGAACTCGACGAGGCGTCGGCTGATGGCGAGGCCCAGCCCGGTGCCGCCGAACTGGCGGGTCGTGGAGGCGTCCGCCTGGCTGAAGGACTTAAAAAGACGATCCAGGCGCGAGGGATGGATGCCGATGCCGGTGTCGCGCACGGAAAGATGCAGTTCGTGGGTGGCGCTGCCATTGGCGGCGCCGTTTTCGGTGTGGGTGGGTTCGAGCTTCACCTGCACCACCACTTCGCCCTCGCTGGTGAACTTGACGCCGTTGCTGATCAGGTTGACCAGCACCTGCCGGACGCGGGTGACGTCGCCGTGGATGTGCGTGGGGATTTCGTCGTCGAGCTGGTAGGCGAGGTCGAGTTGTTTCTCGGACGCCTTGGCCGCGAGGAGATCGAGCGCGTCCTCGATGCACAGGCGAAGATCGAACGGGCGATTTTCCAGTTCCAGTTTGCCGGACTCGATTTTCGAGAAGTCGAGAATGTCGTTGATGATCGTGAGGAGCGATTCGCTGCTGGAATAAATCGTTTCGACGTAGCTGCGCTGTTCGTTGTTGAGGGAAGTCTCGAGCAGCAGGCCGGTCATGGCAATGACCCCGTTCATCGGCGTGCGAATCTCATGGCTCATGTTGGCCAGGAATTCGGCCTTGGCGCGCGCGGCGGTTTCGGCGGCGACGCGGGCGGCGTCGAGTGCGCGATTGGTCTGCGTGAGTTGATCCTGGAGATGCTTGGTGCGGAGCGCGGAGCAGAGACGGGCGCGGAGTTCGGCGGCTTCGAAGGGCTTGGTGAGATAATCGACGGCGCCGAGCTCGAACCCGCGCAGTTTGTCGGTGGTGCTGTTCCACGCGGTGAGGACGATGACGGGCACCGGGCGGTCGAGCGGCTTCTCACGCAGCTGGCGGAGGACTTCGAAGCCGTTGAGCCCCGGCAGGCCGAGGTCGAGCAGCATGAGGTCGAAAGGTTTCTCGCGCACCAGGGCGAGGGCCTGGGCAGCGTCGGCGGCGTGGGCAAGCGTGATGTTGTCCTCGTGCAGAAGCGCGGACAAAACCTCGTGCATCTTGGGATCGTCTTCGACGAGGAGCACGCTGGATGCTGGCAAATTCATAAGTATTTCAGTCATGGTCCCATCCACTGGGACCGGAACATCGGCGACTGATTTTTGTTGAGAGCACATTCAGCACCAACGCGCGCAAAAAACGCCCCAAATCCTGCAATTTTTAAACGTGCCGCGGTCGTGACCGGTTCAATTGCGTCAGGGCGGCTGTCCGCCATTCATGATGTGGCCTAATCAGCGGCCAACTGGCCGGTAATTGGTCATTTTTGCCACATTCGTGGACATCATACTTTCCGGGTGGCTCGGCGTTGTCAATTGCCGAATGGCTGGCAGGACGGAGCGGCGTTTAAAATTTTGCCGCCGCTGTCTCGAAAATGATTCAAACCGCGCGGGGATGGGCGGCGAGCCAATCGGCGATGGAACGGGCGGCGCGCTTGCCGTCGCCCATTGCCAGGATGACGGTGGCGGCGCCGCGGACGATGTCGCCACCGGCGAAAACGCCCGGGAGACTGGTCATGCCGCTCTCGTCCACAACGATGTTCCCATTCCGATTCAGCTTGAGCTCGGGGCAGGTGGCGGTGAGGAGCGGATTGGCGCGGGTGCCGATGGCGACGACAACAATATCGCACGGCAGGACGAACTCGGAGCCGGGAACCGGTTCGGGGCGGGCGCGACCGGACGCGTCGGGAGCGCCGAGTTTCATCCGCACGCATTTAAGGCCCGTGACCCAGCGCTGCGGGTTGCCGATGACTTCGACGGGGGCGGTGAGAAATTCGAAGGCGACACCCTCGTCCCCGGCGTGGTGAACTTCCTCGGCGCGGGCGGGGAGTTCATCGCGCGTGCGGCGGTAGACGATCATCGCGGACTCGGCGCCGAGGCGTTTGGCGGTGCGGACGGAATCCATGGCGACGTTGCCGCCGCCGACGACGGCGACGCGCTTGCCGCGGAGGACGGGGGTGTCCGAGCGCGGGAACTGGTAGGCGGCCATGAGATTCACGCGGGTCAGATATTCGTTGGCGGAGTAGACGCCTTTGAGATTTTCGCCCGGAACATTCATGAACACCGGGAGCCCGGCGCCATTGGCGATGAAGACGGCGTCGAACCGTTCGCGCAGTTCCGGCAGGGTGTAGGTGCGGCCAACGACGACGTTGCACTCGATTTTCACCCCGGCGGCTTGGAGTCGCTCGACTTCCTGCTGGACGATCTTCTTGGGCAGTCGGAACTCGGGAATGCCGTAGATGAGGACGCCGCCGGGTTTGTGGAGGGCTTCGTAAACGGTGACGTCGTGGCCGAGACGGACAAGTTCGCCGGCTGCGGTGAGGCCGGACGGACCGGAGCCGACCACGGCGACGCGGCGGCCTGAGGGGGCGGGCTTTTGGAGCGATGCGGGGTTGCGGTTCTGGCGGGCCCAATCGGCGACGTAGCGTTCGAGATAACCGATGCCGACCGGGAGACCCTTGACGCCGCGGATGCACTCGGCCTCGCATTGGGTTTCCTGCGGACAGACACGGCCGGTCACGGCGGGAAGGGCATTGTCGCAAAGCAGGCTGTCGGCGGCTTCGGCGATTTTACCCTGGGCGAGAAGGTCAACGAATTTGGGAATGTTGACACCGACCGGACATGCGGCGACGCATCTGGGGTCCTTGCATTGGAGGCAACGGTCGGCTTCGAGCAGCGCGAGCTGTTCGGTAAAGCCGAGGTTGACTTCGGCGAAATTGGCGGCGCGCGCGGCGGCGTCCTGTTCCGGCATTTTCTGCCGATTGATCTGGAGGCGTTGTTTGGCCGAGGGCTTGGCGCGCATGGTCAGGGCGTCGTGCCGCGGGCCGGTTGCCCGATCTGGCAGACGTGGGCTGGTTCATCCGCGAGCGCGGCGGATTGCTGCTCGAACTCGCGATAGGTGGAGAGCCGGTCCATGAGTTCCTCGAAATTGACCTGGTGCCCGTCGAATTCCGGTCCGTCGACGCACGCGAAGCGCGTTTGATCGCCGACGCTCACGCGGCAGCCGCCGCACATGCCGGTGCCGTCGATCATGACCGGATTGAGCGAGACGATGGTGCGCACGCCGAACGGGCGGGTGAGATTGGCGACCGCACGCATCATGGGCACGGGGCCGACAGCGTAGACGATATTCACGCCGCCTGCGGTGAGAATCTCTTTGGCGGCATCGGTCACAAATCCTTTGCGGCCGTGCGAGCCGTCGTCGGTGCAGACGATGACTTCGCCGAGGCGGCGCAGTTCATTTTCAAAGATCACCCAGTCGCGCGAGCGTCCGCCGATGACGCTGGTGACCCGCACGCCGCGTTGGTGGAGGCCCTGGGCGATCGGATGAACGACAGCGGTTCCCACGCCGCCGCCAATGCAAAGCGCGCGGCCGGAGTCAATCAGTTCGGTGGGATGACCGAGCGGGCCGGCGATGCTTTGGACGGAATCGCCGGGCTGGAGTGTGACGAGTTCGCGGGTGCTCTTGCCGACTGCCTGGATGACGAGAGCGATGGAGCCGGCGGCCGGATCGGCATCGGCAATGGTCAAGGGAATGCGTTCCGAGTCTTCGGCGCGAACGACGATGACGAACTGCCCGGGCCGGCGGATTTGGGCGATACGCGGCGCGAGGAGGTCGAGCCGGGTGACGTTAGGGCTGAGTTGTTGTCTGGCCAAAACCTTGTGCATATCAGCAATGCAGCAACGACATTTTCGCCAACCCTCGTTGGGGATGGATGCGCGGAGCCGTTTGTCGGACCGCTTCTTACACCAGATAAACCTTAAGAAACGTGACATTCAGGGGCTCACCCGATTTTGGCTTTGTTTAGCCTGATTTGGTTGAACTGCCCAGCGGCGCGGTCATTTCGGCACCGCGGTCGCCGAACAGTTGCCATTGATTTTGCGGCAACCCGGGACCATGGTCTGGCACCGGTATGGACTCGGAGTCGAACAGCGGAGCGGTACGATTATTTGTCGCCGTGGCGATAAATGCAGACGCGCGCGAGGAATTGAGACGGGCGCAAGGTGAGTTGCGCGGGGCGGTTGGGATGGGAGTCGTCAAATGGGTGCGACCGGAGCAGATGCATTTGACGCTGCGGTTTTTGGGCAATGTGCGGATGGAACACGTGGAGGAATTGACTGGCGCGATGAGGAAAGCATGCGAGTCGCGGCCAGGCTTTGGCGTGAAGGCGGAAGGGATCGGATTCTTTCCGCAAGCGCGGTCACCGCGGGTGATCTGGGCGGGCGTGGGCAGCGCGGGAGGGGAGTTGGCGGAATTGCAGGCGGCGGTAAGCGCGGCGGCGGGGCCGTTCACAACAGAAGAGGCGGAGGAACATTTCACAGGGCACTTGACGTTGGCGCGGGTGAAGAGCATTCGGCCGGAGGAGTCGAGGAGATTGAGGGAGGTCGCGGAGAAGATGTCGGGGCGCGTGTTTGGGGAGTGGACGGTGGAGGGCGTGGAGATTATTCGGAGTGAGATGTCGTCGGAGGGGAGCCGGTATTCGCGGGTGGCGGAGATTCGGTTAGCGGGCGGCGGTGAGGCCAGTGGAATGTCAGGTTGACACTCGCCCTCACCCTGACCCTCGCCCCCAAGGGGGCGAGGGGACGGCGTGCGGACGGCCCAGGTTGGTTTGAGTGGGAGTGTAATTGAAGGCCACGCTTGGCAGTTCGGCGGCGCGCATCCCGATATTTCGGGACGCCCTACCTTTCGCGCCTTGGCATGTTCGGTGTGTCCTGCAGGTTTCGGAGGCATATATGGTCAGAGGAACGATCGCCCCCGCCGGGCATCTTCGTCGGTGTCTCGAAAAGGGCATGGGACGTAACGACTGCGCGCGTAGGGGTTTGGCTCTATACAAGGGAATGCGCCTTTGATAGTATGGTCGGACCTATGGCACTGGACGATGTTCTACTTGAGGCGGAAGAGAAGATGATCAAGACCGAGGAGGTCGTGCAGCACGAGTTCAGCGGGATCCGGACGGGCAAGGCCTCGCCGAGCCTGGTGGAAAATATTGTGGTGGAGGTTTACGGATCGCAAATGCGCATCCGCGAGCTGGCGGGAATCACGGCACCGGAGCCGCGGATGCTGCTGATCCAGCCATGGGACGCGAGCACGGTGCATCCGATCGAGAAGGCGATCCAGAAGTCGAACCTGGGGTTGAATCCGGCGGTGGACAAGAAGTTCATCCGGATTGTGCTGCCGGAACTGAGCCAGGAGCGGCGCGTGGAATTTACGAAGATCGTGAGGAAGATGGCGGAAGACGGGCGTGTGGCGATCCGGCACGTGCGGCGGGACGCGATCGAGCATTTGAAGAAGGAGTCGAAGGAGGGCGGCGTGACGGAGGATCAGTTGGAGACGGCGGAAAAGGAAGTCCAGAAGTTGACGGATCAGTACATCGCGAAGATTGACGCGCACCTGGTCACGAAGGAGAAGGAAATAATGACGGTGTGAGAACATCCACCTCCCTTCCGAAGCAGATCAGATAGAAGAAGGACCGCCCTCACCCCGCCCTCACCCTGACCCTCTCCCCTAGGAGAGGGGAAAGCGTACGTCTCGCTTCGGGCAGGATTCGCACGCTGGAGGGTACGGCCAATTCAGACTGTTGGATGGCTGGAAGAAAAGCTGAAGGAAGTTGGTCCCAACACCTATCGAAGGACGGGGTTGTTGGTGCTGGCTTCTTCGAAGCGGATGACGGTTTCGTTGGCTTTGGCGTAGCCGAGTTTTTCGCGGGCGAGGCGTTCGACGGTTTTTGGGTCGCGGTGGATGGAGTCGATGGCGGCCTTGAGACGGCGGGCGGTTTCCTCGTCCTGGGCGATCTGGGTATCGAGGCGGAGGATTTGCTGGCGCATGTGCTCGTTTTGGCGGATGAGGGGGAGATACCAGACGACCACGAGGCAGAACCCGGCGACGAGGAGCAGAAAGATCACCGCTCCGGTCAGCTTGCTCCAGATGCCGAGATCAACTTTCATGATCATTGTTTAATCGCGCGGGCGGTTGAAGAAAAGAAGATAATGGGCTCCCAAGCAGGGATTTGTGGCGCCATTTAAGGACGCAGAATATTTGCGACTGCAAACCCGGCGCGTTGCCCCGGGCTTTCCTGTGAAGGTAACGCACTCTTGAGAAGGGAACGCTCTGGGGTTTAATATTAGAACATGACCGCAACGGAAGAAGCCATTCTGGAAACGCTCAGGGACCTCGAGCGGCAGGTGAAGTCGATGCCGACGGCGAATCCCAAGCCGAACCTGCTGCCGATATTTGCCCGGCTGGAGGATCTGACGCAACTACTGCCGCCGCAGACGGCGCCCGACCTGATGCATTACCTGCGCAAGAAGAGTTACGAGAAGGCGCGACTCTTCCTTGAGGGCCGTGACGCGGAGAACGCGGCGGGGAATTGCGGTCATCGCTGAGATGCTGGACGACACCATCGCCGCGATTGCGACACCGCTGGGGGAAGGCGGGCTGGCGGTGATCCGGATATCGGGTCCGCAGGCGCTGGCGGTGGCGGAGCGGTGTTTCACGCCGCTGGGGAAAACGGCGCAGAAACCTTCCGTGGCGCCGTCGCACACGATTCATTACGGGCGGGTTGTCCGTGACGGGCGGGCGGTGGATGAGGTGATGCTGGCGGTGATGCTGGGGCCGCGGACGTTGACGCGCGAAGACGTGGTGGAGATCACGTGCCACGGCGGGTTGCTGCCGGCGAAACTGGTGCTCGACGCGGTGCTTGCGGCTGGCGCGCGGCTGGCGGAACCGGGGGAGTTCACGCGCCGGGCGTTTTTGAACGGGAGGATTGATCTTGCGCAGGCGGAGGCGGTGGCGGACGTGATTCATTCGCGGACGGAACTGGCGCTGGCGGCGGCGAACGAGCAACTGGCGGGAAAGCTATCGCAACGCATCAACGTGCTGCGGGATGAAATGGTGCGGACCCTCGCGCACGTGGAGGCGCACATTGATTTTCCGGACGAGGACATTGCGCCGGACACGCGGCGGCAGTTGATCGAGCGATTGGAGCGCGGGCTAGCGTTCATCGATGAACTGCTGCGGACATCGCGTGAGGGGCAGATTTTGCGGCGGGGAATCAGGGCGGCGATTGTGGGGCGGCCGAATGCGGGAAAGAGCAGTTTGTTGAACCAGCTCCTGGGGCGCGAGCGGGCGATCGTGTCGGCAATTCCCGGGACGACGCGGGACACGATCGAGGAGACGGCGAACATCCGCGGGCTGCCGGTGGTGTTTGTGGACACGGCGGGGTTGCGGGAGTCGGGTGACGAGATCGAGGCGGAGGGGATGCGGCGGAGTCGCGAGGCGTTGTCGCAGGCGGAACTGGTGCTGCACGTGCTGGACAATTCGGAGCCGCTGACGAAGTCGGACGAGGTTTACCTTGCGGAGTTCGCGGGCAAGCGGCGGATTTTGGTGCGGAACAAAATGGATCTGCCGGAACTCCTAAAACTGCCCGAAGCGGCGGCGGCGCGGACGGTGAAGGTGTGCGCATTGACGGGGCAGGGGATCGAGGGGCTGAAGGATGCAATCAAGGAGTTGGTGTGGGCCGGAGAAATCCGGGCGGAGATGTTGGAGGTGATGATCAACTCGCGGCACCAGGAGGCGCTGGGCCGGGCGCGGGAGGCGACGGAGCGGACGCTGGCGGGCTTGCGGTCGGATCAGATGCTGGAATTGGTGGCGATGGAACTGCGGATTGCGGTCAATGCGGTGGGGGAAATTGTGGGAAAGACGGCGACAGAAGATATTCTGGATTCGATATTCAGCCAGTTTTGCATTGGGAAGTAGGAGGCGGGTCTGAGGAGAGAAGATTCGGGCGACAGACGCCAAGGAGGTGGGGCTGAGGAAGCCCGCTGAAGAAACGTACCGTCACCCGAATCGAAATCTTCTCTCCCTCCCTTCCGGGAGGCTTATGAACAGAAGTGTGATCAAATCCGGAGGCAATGGCAAGCCTTTTTTTTGACGAGGGGGACTACAATTCATGGCTGGCCGCGGGTTGTAGTTGCCTGTGTGCAACGTCCAAACATGCCGATGGTTAACGTGTGCGCCGGTATGTTTTTCGAGGGTGCGGAGCCCTTACCCCGATTGAATTGCTGGTGGTGATCGCGATCATGGGCATCCTGGCGGCGTTGCTGCTGCCGACGTTGACTGCCTAAGCCGTGGGCGTCGACGGGGAATGGTTGACCGGGAACCGCCGTATCAATCCATCTCCAACCAGCGGCGCGCCGCATCCATGTGCGCGTGATCGAAGTACTGGAGTTTTGCCGACGTGAACGGCTTGCAAAAGACCGCCATCCCGTGCTGCCATTTGGATTCACCCACCATGGCGATGCGTTCAATGTCGTTAAAATGTTTTACGTCGAATTTCACATCCTCCCAAAGTGCCGACCCGGTCCAGCCGTGAAAATCATGCATCTCAACCAGCATGCGAATCTTGCCGTTGGATTTGAGACGGCTCTCAACTGCAGGGACAAAATGAGAATAATCCTCCTTCACCAGTTTTCCGGTCAAATGCACCTCGAGAAACTTCGGGTCCATTGTTTCAACGATCTGAACTGACATAAATGCTCCTTTCGTTTTGTGCCGATCTGCTCGATGGCCGAAAGCGACCGCCGGTTTCACGGAACTTCGTCCATCTATTTGACGCTCACAACAGACATTTTCTTCAACGCGTACGAAAGGACTCATTCGGTCGGTCCGCGATCGTGTCCGAGGCTCAAGCTTCCGCCGGCGGCCAGATGTGACCGGCCAGTTCCTTCGGCAGTTGCTTCGGGTCGGTGGGGTAGATGAGGGACATGTCGGGCTTGGTTTTGGCGCCGGGGACAAATTCCAATTCTTCGGGCGCGCCGACGATGAGCCAGAGCACTTCGGTGTCGGTGTCGTTGAAGACCTGGCGTATTTGTTCCGGGCCGACCAGCACGCCGCCGTACTTTGGTACGGTGAGCGTATCCTCTCCGATGCGCATGCGTCCGACGCCTTCGAGCACGAAGTAGAATTCTTCCTGGCGCACGTGCTTATGGAGGGTGTTTGCGCTTTTGGCAGGGAGGCGCCAGAGCCGCGCGGCGAGGTTTTCGCTGCCGGTGCGCTCGAGGTAATCGGCGTTCGGGATGCGCATCAGGTTTGACAGACGCCACGAGAGGTCATCCGGCTTGATCAGGAAGTATCCGTTGATGGGTTTCATAGGGGCATGGGTGAGACTGGTCTTGCGGAAAAATAATCATTGGCCGAGCGCCGCGGGCGCGTTGGTTGGCGGCCAGGGGAGGATGCCGCGATTTGTAAGGGTGATGGTGTCGCCGGAATGCCACGGGTATTCGCGCGTGTCGATGGTGAGGATGCGCGGGATCAACTGGATCTCGTGGCCGTAAAGATTGAAGACCACGGTGCCGGGCTGGAACGTGAGGTCCTCGAAAAGACAGATGCCGAACGGGACAGGGTAGGGGATCGGTTTGGGCTGGCGAAAGATAAGGACGACGTTGGTGTCGGCGGAGGTTTCGTTGGTAAAGACGATGCGGAAATCGGCGAGGTTGAGCCTGGGTTGATTGATGGTGAGGGTGGGAGCGGATTTCGGGGTGGCGGTGAAGTCGACTTGCCACGGGCCGTTACGGGTGCGGCGGTGCTCGATGAAGTTGTACATGATGATGTACAGGATGAGCGCAAAGGCGAAGGCGAGGGCGAAGTGTCTGGCCGGACTGGCGGACTTCATGCTAGGGCCAGCGTTCGGGAGTGGGGAGGGAAAGTCAATAGTTGGGTTGGGAAACGAACGCCGTCCCGGCGGTCCCAGCCGACGTTCTTAGAATTTCCTGTTCCGAGATTGTTTGCCGCCAATTACGTTGACAATTTTGCGGTTTTCCGGCGAGACTGCCCCTCGGCAAGCGAGGAGCGTTCTGGAGGTCCCTTACTATTATATATGGGGCGACGGGTCTGAATTTGACGGAAGAAAAAGGGTGAATCATGATGATACGGCCTGGAGTTGGACGCCTCGTGCGAGGGGCAGTTCGCCTGTGGTGGAGTGCGGCGGCGCTACTCGTGTCGGCTTTGGCGCCTGCCACGGGCCATGCTCAATTCTTTTACTATACTAATGGTGGTTGGGCAACAATCACGGGCTATGGTGGAATCAGCGGGATAGTGGTCATTCCAAGTGCGATCAATGGCCTTCCGGTTGGTGACATCTCGTCGCTTGCCTTCAAAGGCAGTGCGCTGCTTACAAACATCACAATTCCCGACAGCGTAACAAACATTGAGGAGAATTCGTTTCAAGGCTGCGCTAATCTTACCAATGCGACCATCGGCAATGGCGTAACCAATATAGGTTGGTTTGCGTTCGCCTCCTGCGGTAATCTCGCCTCTGTTACAATGTCCGATAATGTCTCGAGTATCGGAAATGGCACATTTCAGTTCTGCAGTCGCCTGCACAGCTTTCGAGTTCCCAACAGCCTTGCAATCATTTCGAACATCCTGTTCGACGGGTGCTCCAGTCTCACAAACGTGACGATGGGCACCAACGTGATGAGCATAGGAGATCAGGCATTCTTTTCCTGCGGCGCCCTGACAAATGTTATTATCCCCAGCGGCGTGACCAACATTGGCGCCGCGGCGTTCCTGAATTGCGGCAGCATTTCCAGCATCGCTATTCCAGCAGGTGTAGGCAGCATCGGAAACATTACCTTCCAATCATGCACGAACCTTTCCAACGTGACAATGGGGGACGGGGTCACGAACGTTGGTGATTACTGTTTCGCCAGTTGCAGCAAGCTGGCGAGCATCGCTCTTCCGGGCGGCTTGACCAGCATCAATGCAGGATTGTTTGCGGGGTGCTCAAACCTGACTGGTGTAACGATCCCAGGCAAGGTGACCAATATCGGAACGGGTTCGTTTTACGAAAGCGGGCTTAGGCAAGTGGTCGTTCCGGAGAGCGTGACAAGTCTCGCAGTGAACGCGTTCGCCGAGTGCGCCAAGTTGACGAATGTCGTGCTCTCCAGCAATCTCCAGAGCATCCCTGACGGTGCCTTTGATGACTGTTCGGCGCTAAATAGCATCGCCATCCCGGAAACCGCCACCAATATCGGGAATTGGGCATTTGTAAACTGCATAAGTCTTACGAATGTTGCCATTCCCGGTGGTGTTAGAAGCATCGGGACCAATGCGTTCGCTGAGTGCCTGCAACTGGTTAAAATCAGTTTGCCCAAAGGGATATCGAGTATCGAGAGCTCTGCATTTCAGTATTGTTACAAACTGAAGAGTGTTGCGATTCCGGACGGTTTGACGAGCATCGGGCCCCACGCGTTCGACAGTTGCTCGGCTCTTGCGAGTCTAACAATTCCCGCCAGTGTTACGAACCTCGGAGATTTCGCGTTCGAATCATGCACGAATCTTGCGGGGATTTATTTTAAAGGCAATTCCCCGACATTTGGCACATGGACCTTCGACACGGGATATTATTATACGATTCTTTACTACCTCCCAGGAACCATCGGATGGGGGCCAACATTGGGGTGGTTACAGACAATGCTGTGGAACCCAAAGGTGCAGGCTGGGGACGGGAGTTTCGGAGTCCGCACGAACCGGTTTGGATTCACCATCACTGGGACAAGTAATTTGCAGATTGTGGTCGAAGGAAGTACCAATCTCACAAAGCCGGTATGGGTGCCAGTGGCCACGAATACGTTGACCGGAGGTTCGGCGTATTTCAGCGATCCGGGATGGACGAATTATTCCACACGATTTTATCGGCTGCAGGGAATGTGATTCGGACACTTCCGGACGCACTGATCTTGTTGCAGGCCGAACCTGCGAATTGCTTCAGAGGATTGCTCCCTATACGATTAGAGTGCTCAGATTCTTCCCCACCGACGTAGATTCCGCAAACGGCGCTTGGAAATTTCAATCATCCGAAGGAAGAGGAGGCCGGATCCGCGCCAGTCTTGGAGTTTGAGACAAAAAAATCGCCGGCCCTGGTCAGCGGGCCGGCGATGCTAATGGCACTGGCAGTACTTGTGGTATTAACTATGGCAGCGGGGGCCGAAATCAGTAGTTGTCGAAATCACGGCGGCGCGGGCGTTGCTGGGAGCAGCGGCGCACCCAGGCGCGTTGCATTTTCATGTCGTGGACAGAGGAAACGACGATGGCGGCGATCACCATGAGGCTGACCATGACGAGCAAGGCGAGGATCAGCATGGGCTGGTTGTTTCCAAGGTCCGCGAGGAAGGAGCCGATTTGCTGTTTCATTGGGACCAATTTAGAGGCCCGCAGAAGAAAATGATAATCCGGTGATTACGTAATTTGCTGTCGGGTGGCGTACGGATGGGATCGAAGGGGGGACTTGACGCGAATTCAAGACGGGACTTTTTCAACCATGAATCCCGCATGCGGGACGAATGGACACGAATTTTTTGGAGGGGATGGGGGCGGGGAACTTGACGCGAATTGCGCGAATTGGCGCGAATTTAAGAAGGGATTTTTCAACCACGAATTAACACGAATGGACACGAATTCTTCTGGATGAGGGAGTCTTTAAACCACGGATAAACACGGATCGAAGCGGGACTTGACGCGAATTGCGCGAATCGGCGCGAATTTAAGAGAAGGATTTTTCAACCACGGATTAACACGAATGGACACGAATTGCTTTGGATTTCTGATGTCGGTCAGAAGCCGAACTGCGGAAAAAACGCAATCGGACGGGGACGGTGTTTTGGAGTGGGAGGCGGCAAATTCTGAGGAGGTTTTTTTCGAATTTTGAGGAAGTTTGTGAAGGTGGTTTGGAGTGAAGGAGTTAAGGTGGGTCCGTACTTTTCGGGATTGGACCACGGTTGTCCCACCCCCTCTGGCAGAATGGGGGCGTGAATGATGAAGAAAAATCTAAAGTTGAAGAATCCAGAAGCCAGGAGTCAGGATTCAGGAGAGAACGACGCGAATTTTGCGAATTTACGCGGAGTGGCTGTTTTCGGATTCCGTGTGTTCAATGTTCGGTTGGAGGAATCTGTTCTGTCGGTGGGGCGCGTCGGCCGGGTTTGGGAGCGCTTGGGCAGGAGCTGGAGGGGAACGCGTGGAGTGCCGCGCCTTGTCTTAACCGCATACCGACGGTTTGCAGATATTTGGGGAGTTTTGGGGATATTTGGGGATATTTGCAGCAAATGGCATGGGGGAGGGGGTGGATGGGATGCCGCGAAGGCGAGGATGGAAGATGGAGGATGGCAGGGAAGGGGTGCGCGAAAGGGGTGAAGGCGGAGTTGCCGGTTGAAGGGAAACTCACAGGGGAGTTTCCGATCAGATTGGAAACTGGAAAAAGCGAGTTGGGGTTCGGGGACAATGGGTTGGGTGAATGTGAGTCAGGTAATTCCACGTATTTCCAGATAGGAAGAGAATTTGGTGTTGCCGATAAATCGAAAGGGAAACACCGTGTCGCGCAAAGCTCGCGAAGGCGGCGAAGGGGAATGAAACGGAATGAGTGCGCGGTGTCGCAAATATTGCCTAAATGGTCCGGGGTTGATTTGCAAGGGCTTGCGAGAGGGCCGCGCACGTATGCGCAGCTAATCGCACGTATTTGGGATGGCGAGCATAGGGATGTGACCGGCGTGCTCCAGCTCATTTTACTTGAGCAGGGAGGCGTGTTTTTTGAGCCAGGATTCGGCGGTGCGGTAATCGGGGCAGACGCGGGCGACTTCGCGCCAAAAGCGGGCCGAGTGGTTCATCTGGCGAAGGTGCATCAATTCGTGGAGGAGGATGTAGTCGCGGACGGAGGGTGGAACCTGGATGAGCCGCCAGTTGAGGGAGATGGTGCCGGTGCGGGAACAGGAGCCCCAACGCGAGCGTTGGTTGCGAACGCTGACGCGGCGGACGGGGAGTTGGTGCAGCGCGGCGAGTTCGACCAGGCGCAGGGGAAGCTCGGCGGTCGCGAGCTTCCAGAGGTGACGTTCGATCGCGGGACGGAGGTTGGCGGCGCCGGGAGCCAGGAATCGATCGCCGAAGCGGATAAGATGGGATTCACCGTTGCAACCGGCGGAAATGGTCGTGAGTTCACCCCGGAAATAAATTTGCGTGCCGATGGTCCATTCGCGCGGGCAGGCGGGTTCGGCGGCAAGGCGGTGCAGTTCGCGCTCGAGCCAGGAGAGGTGGCGTTCGGTGAAACGACGGGCCTCGGCGAGGGAGCCGCCGCGCGGGATGGTGACGCGGGCGGAACTGTCGGGTCGCAAACGGAGCACGTAGCGGCGGGCGCGCGGATTGCGGACGAAAGCGAGGGGGACGGCGCGTCCGCCGATCATGAGGGAATCGGGCGCAGCGATTCGCGGGGCCGGATCGAGAATGAACTGAAGCTGCACAGGGAAAGTAAAAAGAGAGGCAAGGGGCATGGCAATGAAAATGAAGCGCGAAGCGTGAGTTTTCAGTGTTCGGGTTCGAAGCGGGAGCACGGGAAAAGGACTGGCGGAGCGTGGCCGGGGTGATTATAAGAGACTGGGTTTTTCGCCGGGAATGCCGGCCGATTTTGAAAAAATGAAAAGTGCGACAGGAATGGAAGCGATGCCGGGCACCGAGTACCGGAGAAAGACCGCGTTCAACCGGATTTTGACGCCGTTTACCGAGTTGTTCGGGTTCAGCCGCGGATTGGCGGTGCTGGCGGTGCTGATGATTACCACGGTAATGCTAACGGGAGTGTTTTGGTTTTTTCACTCCGCGCCGCCGGACACGATCACCATCACGAGTGGCGCGCCGGGCAGCAGTTTCCAGGTGAATGCCGAGAAGTACAAGGCCATCCTCGCGCGAAATCATGTGACGCTGAAAATCCTGCCATCGGCGGGGTCGCTGGAAAATTTGCAGCGGCTGGAGGACCCGGCGTCAGGTGTGGATGTGGGTTTTGTGCAGGGCGGCCTGACGAATGGAACGAACATTCCGAAACTGGTGTCGCTGGGGAGCATTTCGTATCAACCATTGCTGGTGTTTTATCGGAGCGAGTCGCCGATGACGTTGCTTTCTGGATTGAAAGGCAGGCGGGTGGCGGTAGGCGCGGTGGGGAGCGGGACGCGGGCGCTGGCGCTGGGCCTGCTGGAGTTGAACGGGATTCAACCGGGCGGGGCGACGACGTTGTCCGATCTGGACGCAGACGATGCGGCGAAGGCGCTGGTGGACGGGAAGGTTGACGCGGTGTTTTTGATGGGCGATTCGGCTTCGCCGCAGGTGATGCGCAAGTTGCTTCTGACGCCGGAGATTCGGCTGTTCGATTTCACGCAGGCGGACGGCTACACGCGGCGGATCAGTTATCTGACGAAGCTGGAGTTGCCGGAGGGATCAGTGGATTTCGGGTCGAACATTCCATCGCAGGACGTGCGGTTGGTGGGGCCGACGGTGGAATTGCTGGCGCGGCCGAGTTTGCATCCGGCGCTGTCGGATCTTCTGCTGGAAGCGGCGCGGGAAGTGCATGGAGGGCCCAGCTTGATGCGAAAGCGCGGCGAGTTTCCGGCGCCGATCGAGCACGACTATCCGATCAGCGCGGATGCGACCCGGTTTTACAAGTCGGGGAAGAGTTTTCTTTATCGAACGCTGCCGTTCTGGCTGGCGACCCTGGTGAACCGGATGTTGGTGGCATTTGTGCCGGTGGTGGTGGTGCTGGTTCCCGGGTTGCGCATGATTCCTGCGCTGTATCGGTGGCGATTGAAGCTGCTGATCTACCGGTGGTATCGGGCGCTGCTGCGGGTGGAGCGGGAGTTGTTGATACCGGTTCAAACGGAGCAACACGCGGAATTGGTTGAGCGGGTGGGTGAGATAGAGACGGCAGTCAACAGGATGAAGGTGCCGGCGTCGTTTGCGGAACAGTTTTATGTGCTGCGGCAGCACATTGATTATGTGCGGGCGCGGTTGACGACGGGAGCGAAGGGGCATTGAGGAATGTGGCGGCGCGCGAATGAAGTGGAGCCAGTTGTCGGACTCGAACCGACGACCGACGGTTTACAAAACCGTTGCTCTACCACTGAGCTAAACTGGCAGTCCTTGAGTGGGGCAAAGGCGCAAAGCCATCGCCCGGCATGTAACAAAGCTGCTGCGGGACGATTCGTCAAGCGGAACTGCTCCTTGCCCCAGGTGAGCGCGAGTTTCTTTGTCGTCCTTTCTGGCGACATTGCTTTTCGTCCGGACCCCGCCATTATTGGCGTTACACAATGAACCGCATTACTCACGTTGTTTCTGTTTTGATGGGCGTGGCGATGATCGGCTGCGCAACGCGCTCTCCTCACAGGGAAGCCGCCGCTGCGGCATCGCCCCGGGAGCGAATCTCCCTCGATTTCAACTGGCGGTTCCTGCTGCATGACGCGGCGGATGCCGGAAATATCTTCGATTATCCTGAACCGACCGACCTCACCAAGACGCGCACGAATGAGATCGGGCTGAACCTTGCGGCTGATCTACCGGATCCCGCTGCGGTCAACCTGGGCGGTGAGGTATCTTTCGTGCAGACGAATTTTTCCGACGCAAGGTGGCGATCGGTGGACTTGCCGCACGATTGGGTCGTGGAATTGCCATTCGACCAGACTGCGAACGTCGACCACGGCTTTAAACCGGTCGGGCCGGGCTTCCCGCAAAACAACATCGGCTGGTATCGGCGCACCTTTGAACTGCCCGCCTCCGACCGGGGTAGGAGCATCTGGATTGAGTTCGACGGCGTGTACCGCAACTCCGTGGTGTGGCTCAATGGCCATTGCCTGGGCCGTCATGTGAGCGGTTACACCAGTTTCCGATACGACATTTCCAAGTACGCGAATTTTGGCGGGAGCAACATTCTCGTGGTGCGCGCGGACGCATCGCGATTTGAGGGCTGGTTTTACGAGGGCGCCGGCATTTATCGCCATGTATGGCTGGTGAAGAGTTCTCCGGTTCACGTCGCTCCCGAAGGCGTCTTCGTTTGGACCCGGTTCGACAACACCAACAACGAACCAAAAGGGTCGGCCGCCGTTCACGTCGAGGCGACGCTCACGAATGCCCTGCCTGATCCCTGCACGGCGACAATTCGTTGCGAGCTAATCGCCCCCGGCGGAAAGTCGGTGGGCAGCACGTCACGCTCCGTTGATTTGAAGCCCTCGTCCAATCAGGAGGTTGAATCCGGCTTTCGCCTGATTCCGGAACGGGAGACCTTTGACGCCTTGACTTCATCTGGTTGGACCGCTGTTGCCCATAACCCGATTCTCTGGTCCCCGGAATCGCCCAGCCTTTACCAGCTTGTGACAACGGTCGAGAGCGCCGGGAAGATCGTGGACCGAACCGTGACGGAATTCGGCATTCGCACCATTGCCTTCGATCCGGAAAAGGGATTTCTATTGAATGGGCGCCCTTATGAAATCAAGGGCACCTGCAATCACCAGGATCATGCGGGCGTGGGGACCGCAATGCCCGACGCGCTTCAGTATTATCGGATCAAGAAACTAAAGGAAATGGGTTCGAACGCTTATCGGACGTCGCACAATCCGCCCACGCCGGAATTGCTGGAAGCGTGCGACCGGCTCGGAATGCTGGTCATGGACGAAAATCGCCGGTTCGACACGAACACCGAAACGCTCGGGCAGTTGAGAGATCTCGTCATTCGGGACCGGAATCATCCGTCGGTGTTCATCTGGTCCATTGCCAACGAGGAAAAGTATCTTCAGAACAGCAATGCGAGCGTGGCGATCGCGTGCGTCATGCAGGATTACGTTCACAAACTGGACCCCATGCGGCCGGTCACATACGCGGCGAACAATGGGGCGCGCTTCCCGGGCATCAATTCTGTCATCGAAGTGCGCGGATGGAATTATAATCTGAGCGCGGCGACTGACAGCTATCACAAGGAGCATCCCGCGCAACCGAACGTTGGCACAGAGCAGGGGAGTACGATTGGCACGCGCGGCATTTACGCCAGCGACCGCGAGCGCGGCTATGCGAGCGCGTATGACGACAATGACATCAATCCGAAGCGGGGCGGCGGGCGCACCGCGGAACGTTGGTGGAATATTTTTGCCGTGCGACCCTGGCTCTCCGGCGCGTTCATCTGGACCGGTTTCGATTATCGCGGTGAGCCCACTCCGTATAAGTGGCCGTGTATCAATTCGCATTTCGGCGTGGTGGATACGTGCGGCTTTCCGAAGGACAACTTCTATTTCTATCAGTCCTGGTGGAGCGATAAACCGGTCCTGCACATTCTTCCGCACTGGAACTGGCCGGGCCGGGAATCGCAGGCCATGGACGTGCGCTGCTTCAGCAACTGCAAGGAGGTGGAACTCTTCCTGAACGGCACGAGCCTTGGCAGGAAGACCGTGCCGCTGAACGGGCATCTTGCCTGGGAGGTCAGGTATGTCCCGGGTGTGCTGTCGGCCAAAGGCTACGACGGGGAAAGAGTGATCGCGCAAAGCCGTGTTGAAACGACCGGTGCGCCGGCGATTGTCCAGCTCGAACCGGATCGCACGACGATTGCTGCCGATGGCCAGGATGTGAGCGTGATCAATGTTTGCGCAATCGATGCAGAGGGCCGCCGTGTTCCGACCGCAGACAACCTCATCCATTTCTCCCTGAGCGGCCCCGGCAGAATCATCGGCGTCGGCAACGGTGATCCCAGCAGCCACGAGCCAGACAAGGCAACCCAGCGAAAACTGTTTTGCGGTTATGCACAAGTTATCGTCCAATCCACAACCGCGCCGGGAAAGCTGCGCCTTACAGCGTCGGCAGACGGGCTTAAATCCGCCGATGTTGCCATCGCGGCGAAATAGATTCGGCCGGCGTGTTCCTGTAACCGCCCGTGTCGGCGCCGCGTCTGACTTAATGATCGACAGCGTTGTTAAAGGGATTGTGGAGTTAAAATCCTTGTTGCCAAAGACGATGACGACGGACGGTTCTGGATCGTGCAGGCCATGAACGCCGCCGCCGCCGAAACCGCCAGTCGGCCTGCCATCCCTGATGTTTCGCACTCCACGGTGCTCCATGAATTCTTCGAGCGACAGGCAACCCTCCGTTCTTCGCAACCCGCTCTTCTGTCCGGCCCGGGAATTGTCACGTACGGCGAGCTTGATCGTGAGGCGAACCAACTTGCCAGCCTGCTCCGTGCCCGTGGCGTGGGCCGCGGTGCCTACGTGGCGCTCTGGTTGCCGCGTTCGCGCGATCTTTATGTCGCGCTGCTCGCCATTTTGAAATCGGGCGCGGCCTATGTTCCCATTGATCAGTCCTGCCCCCCTGATCGCGCCGCCTTCATCCTCACGGACTGCCAGGCGCATGCGCTGATTACCACAAGCGATCGCGCGGCACAGGTGCCGGGTTTCATCGGACAGATCATCGTCCCGGAAACCCTCGGCAGCGAAATCGCCTTGCAGCCTGTTGATCGAGTGACTCGTGACGAAACGGGAGTCACGCCCGACGATGTCTGCTACGTGATATACACTTCGGGGTCCACTGGCAAACCGAAGGGCGTGGAGATTGAACATCGCAGTGTCTGCCATCTGGTCGGGGCGGAATCGCAGATTTTTCAAGTCCAGCCCGCCGATCGCGTTTACCAGGGCTTCTCCATCGCGTTCGATGCCTCCATCGAGGAAATCTGGCTGGCGTTTGCATCGGGAGCGACACTTGTGCCCGCGACTTCGGACATGGAGCACGCCGGCCCTGCGCTCTCGCGCCTGCTGGCAGAAGCCGGTGTCACCGTTTTGTCGTGTGTGCCGACGCTTCTCTCCATCCTGGAGGAGGATATCCCCACCGTTCGATTGCTGATCCTCGGCGGCGAGGCTTGCCCTGCAAGCCTGGTGGCGCGTTGGTGCAAACCGGGGCGGCGATTCTTCAATACCTACGGTCCAACCGAGGCAACGGTCATTGCGACATACGTTGAATGCCTGCCCGGCCAACCGGTGACGATTGGACGCGCAGTTCCAGGCTATCACGTCGATGTTCGCGACGAACAAATGCGTCCGCTCCCGCCGGGAGTCGCCGGAGAACTTTGCATTTCCGGGCCGGGTCTCGCACGCGGATATCTCGGCCGGCCGGAACTGACCCGCGAGAAATTCGTCTGCGCGCTCACGAATGGGGCGGAAGTCCCGGCGCGCGTCTACCGTTCCGGTGATCTTGCACGTTGGACGGCTGATGGCCAGCTCGAGTTCCTCGGGCGCCTGGATTCGCAGGTAAAGATTCGTGGTTTTCGCGTTGAACTTTCCGAGATCGAAGCCGCCCTTCTGCAATGTCCCGGCATACAGTCCGCCGCTGTCACTTTGCGCGAGGACACGCCGGGACTGCAGCAACTCGTCGCTTACGTCGTTACTCGCGAGCCCGATCGCTTCGACGGGGAAGAGATCCGTTGCCGCCTGCGCGCGCGCCTTCCGGCTTACATGATTCCTTCGATATTCGAGCGCCTGGACGCGCTTCCAATCCTGCCCAGCGGTAAGATGGATCGGAAGAGTCTTCCACTGCCCCGGCCGCGCTTCACTGACTCCGCCCGGAAAATCGTCGCTCCCCGAAGTCCATTGGAGCAGGAAATCGCGGCTGTTTGGCAGAATCTTTTCTCCCATGCGCTGGTTTCCGTTCGCGATGATTTCTTCCTCGATCTTGGAGGGCACTCTTTGCTTGCCGCCCGGATGGTGTCCGAACTGCGCAGGCAAGCTCCCCTGCAGGAGCTTTCGATGCTCGATGTCTATCGCCACCCAACCATCGAAGGTCTGGCGGCGGAGTTCGAACGGCGCCAGTCCGCTCCGAAACCATCGAAGCCCAGTGCGCCGCCGGAATCGCCTGATCCGAATGTCCTCCCGGTCACGTTCTGGCGTCATTTTCTCTGCGGTACGGCGCAGGCATTCAGTTTGATTTTCATTCTCACGTTTTCCGCCGTGCAATGGCTCGGGCCGTACCTCATTTACACGATTCTGGTCGAAGAGGAATACGATTTCCAAACCGCCGTGCTTGGTGCGCTGGCCAGCCTCGTTTTCCTTTATCCCCTTATGCTGCTGGTCCCGGTTCTTCTCAAGTGGCTGGTCATCGGTCGCTATCGACCGGGTTCCTATCCGCTGTGGGGGACATATTTTTTTCGCTGGTGGCTCGTGACCACCGCGGAATCCACCGTGCCCGTGGGCTATCTTGCCGGCACTCCGCTGCTTAACATTTACCTGCGTCTCATGGGCGCAAGAATCGGCCGCAACGTCCACCTCGCCGCGAATTGTTTCGCGATCTACGACCTGCTCTCGATCGGCGACAACTCCAGCATCAATGTGGATTCCAACCTGCTCGGCTACACCGTCGAAAATGGCTGGCTCAAGATCGGTCAAATCACCATCGGACGGAATTGTTTTGTCGGCGCGCGCGCCGCCCTGCGCGAGAACACGGCCATGCAGGACGGTTCGGCGTTGGAGGACCTCTCGCTCCTGCCGCGTGGATGCACGATTCCCGCCGGCGAAACATGGCTCGGCTCGCCGGCCACGCGGGTTCAAGCCGCGCGACCCGAAAGAGCAGGGGATCAAAGCGTCAGCCGCCCGCGTGCCTTCCTCTTCACAATCCTCTGCGCACTCGGCTTGCTGGCTTTTCCCGTTCTGGTCTCCGCCGCTATTTTCCCAGGGATCATGGTGATGAACGAGTTGAACTACCTCGATCCTTATTATTGGTATCTCTGCCTGTCGCCGTTGGTTGGATTGTCGTTCGTCGTTTTGCTCTGCCTCGAAATCGCCATTCTCAAGTGGCTGCTCCTTGGCCGCGTGACGCCCGGACGCTATCCGCTTCGCAGCTTTTATTATTTTCGCAAATGGTTTGTGGACCAGACCATGGACCTCAGCCTTGATGTCCTCGGACCGCTTTATGCCTCGGTCTACCTGGCTCCATGGTATCGGTTGCTCGGCGCCGAAGTCGGTCGCGGCGCGGAAGTCTCCACTGCCTCCTTCATCTCGCCCGACCTTCTTTCGCTGGGTGACGAAAGCTTCATCGCGGACAGTGTTTCCCTCGGCGCGCCGCGAGTCCGCGATGGCTTCGTGACCATCGGCCGCAATCGCGTGGGCAAACGTTCTTTCATCGGCAACAGCGCCCTCCTTCCGCCCGGCGCAGTGATCGGCGACAATTCGCTCATCGGCTGCCTCTCCGCCCCGCCCGCCGACCCCGCCGAGGCCGCCCGCGAAAACGCCTCGTGGCTTGGCTCGCCCGCGATCTTTCTGCCGCAACGCCAGCAGACTGCCGCGTTCCCGGACGCGGACACCTACCATCCGCCCGCGCGTCTTCGCGTTCTCCGGGCTGCCATCGAATTCATCCGCGTCATTTCGCCCTCCACGATTTTCATCATCCTGCTGAGCCTGATGTTTTCCGCGCTCCTGCTGCTGCGCGATCATTTCAGCCTCTGGCAAACGCTGCTGTTCTTCCCGCCGCTTTACATTCTCTGCGGCATCGCTGCGGCCGGAATCACCATCGCCGCCAAGTGGCTTCTGGTCTGGCGTTATCGCCCGGGCGAGCGGCCGCTCTGGAGCGCTTTTGTCTGGCGCAATGAACTGCTCAATGCCCTTCACGAGCACGTCGCCGAACCGTTCCTGGTCGGCGCGCTGACAAGCACGCCCTTCGTCTGCTGGTATTTTCGCCTGCTTGGCGCGCGGATCGGCCGCCGCGTCTACATGGAAACCACCGATTTCAGCGAATTCGATCTCGCCCGCATTGGCGCCGGCGCTGCCCTGAATGCCGATTGCACCATCCAAACGCACCTCTTCGAGGATCGCGTGATGAAAATGTCCACAGTCGACATCGCTCCCGGTGCGACGGTCGGCGCCGGATCGCTCGTGCTTTACGACACGCGCATGGAACCCGGTTCGTCGCTCGGCGATCTCAGTTTGCTGATGAAGGGCGAGGTTCTTCCAGGCGGCACGCAGTGGGAGGGAGTTCCCGCGCGATGTAGGCCGTAATCTGACACGTAAACCTCCTCCAAACCCCCTTTTCTCTTGGCACAACTCATGCGCACTATTTACTGCAATGCGCGCCCAGAAATTCGCCCCGAACAGCGATTCTTGAGCGATTGCACTGGCAGCAGGTCTAACTGTTGGTAACCTGAGTTTTGCGATGGATTCCGAGTCGTTCATCAAGTCGTTATGGGAGGCATGCCAGGGGTCTGTCATGTGGAGTGTCCTGATCGGGCTCGGCATCTGCACATTCTGTGTCATCATTTTTGACGCGCACCGCCACCGACGCCGCCGACCCCGCCACCGTGTTTCAAAGTGAAAGTCCCGGGTTTTACCCCATTTTGGCCAGGTTGCAGATGAAATAAATAGGAGATGTACACAACATCTCCCCGCTGGCCAAGGAGGGGCGGGGTCTTTTTTCTCCCGAAAATTCTTCTCCAATTGTTCGTCGGATCTCCCTGGAAAAGCAAAGAGGGCGGTCCCCGGATAGGGCCGCCCCCCACTAACATCCCTCAATGAGGAACCAATTTTAACCTGCCACCAGCCTCGTTTCAGGCAAACTGGGGCAGTACCCCCAGAAAAACATCCCCTGTTTGGTCCCTCCTCCGTCCAACGGCTCCCAGCGCGATAACCGACGCACAGCACGCCGTAACCGGGTCGTAGACGCTCCCATACTCGCAAGTCACATCGGCCAGCGCAGCCCGCATCGCTTCGCGCCTCAGCACCGGCACACGGAAATTCCAGCGCATCCCGCGGCCCAACCCCCTCCGCAAATCCGAAGCCGCCCCAATCCTCCCGTCCTCCTCGTCGCACAACACAAACTCGATCCGCACCCACGCCAGGTCGCCCGCCGATCGATTTGTGATTTCCCCCACAATGTAGCGCACTCCGAATTGGCCCCGCTCCCAGTCCAAACGCCGGATCTCCATCAAATGCCGTTCCGCCGCATTTGCCCGTTCCACGCGCGAGTCGCAAGCCAGCGTTTCCATCCCGCAATGCGGGCACGCCACAATCTGCCCCAACCGATACTCCGGCACCCGCGCCGGGCTCCCGCAAAACGTGCAGTGAGACACCGCCGTGTGCTGGGAGAGAATCGGGAACGTCGCGCCCGCCGCCGCCTTTCTGGCGCGTCGCCTCGGGCACATCGTGTGTCCCAAGATTTCGTCGGTGTGGAAGTTCATCGCGCAGCCGCTCTTTACGAGCGCCACGGGCCGATCCCGATGCGACGACTATATAAACCTCCTCCCCCGCCTCCCATGGGGTGATTTCCCCAATTTGACTGGGGTTTCCCATGAGTCCCTTTCTACGCCGCCAGCAGCTCCTTGCACGCCTCCCGCAGTTTCGTGAGATTCCCCTTGGAGTGCGCCTCGATGTAACACCGGATCAACGGCTCCGTCCCGCTCGCTCGAAACGCCACCCACTCGCCTTTGGGCAGCAAAAATTTATATCCGTCCGTCGTGATGAACTTCTCCACCTTGAACGGTCCGACGCTCGCCAGCCCTGACCCCAGCTTTGCCAGCAACGCCGCCTTCTTCTCCGGCGGAATCGCCACGTTGATCCGGTCCGTGTAAAACGGCCCCGTCACCTTCTCGATCTCCTTCAAAATCGCGCCCAGCGATTTCTTCTCCGTCGCCACCAGTTCCGCCATCAACAGACACGCCAGGATTCCGTCCTTCTCCGGCACATGACCCTTCACGCTCAAGCCGCCCGATTCCTCGCCACCCACGATGATCGGTTCGCTCTCCATCAGCGCGCCGATGTATTTGAACCCCACCGGCGTCTCGTGCACCTTCACGCCCAGCATCTGCGCCACCGCGTCCACCTCGTGGCTCGTCGGCACCGTCCGCACCACCGCGCCTGTCCAATGCCGGTTCTTCTTCAAATGATACAACGCCAGCGCCAGCACCTGGTTCGGCGTCAGCCACGTCCCGTCCTTGTCCACGATCCCGAAGCGGTCCGCGTCGCCATCCAATCCCAGCCCCAGCACCGCCTTCCCGCTCCGCACAAATTTCCGCACGTCCGCCATGTTCTCCGCGTTCGGCTCCGGATGATGCCCGCCAAACAGCGGATTCAAATAATCGTGAAACGCCGTCACCTTCGCGCCTGCCTCGCGCAGCAGTGTGTCCAGGTAGCCGCGACCCGTCCCGTATTCGAACTCCACCGCCACCTTCAACTTCGCCTTCCGTATCACGCCAAACTCGATCAGCTTGTGCAGCTGCTTGAAATAATCCGGCTGCGGATTGATCGTCTCGCACTGGAAGGTTCCCACCACCGAGGCTTTGAAACTCCAATTCTCCCCGACCCGCCGCGCCACGTTGGCCTCGATCTGTTTCGTCACCTCCGGCGTCGCTGGGGCGCCATTGCTCGTCGAGAATTTCAACCCCTGGTACTCCGCCGGATTGTGGCTCGCCGTCATGTTGATTCCGCCCAGCGCCTTGCGCTTAATCGTGTGCGCGATCACCGGCGTCGGCGTGTCCCGATCGCAGAGCAGGGGAGTCAGGCCGTTTGCCGCCAGCACCTCCGCCGCCGCCAGCGAAAACTCCTTCGCCAGAAACCGCGTGTCATACCCCAGGATCACAATCGGCTTGCGGCCACGGATCTCCGACTGCGGATTCTCCAGCTCGCCCTTGAGAAAATCCGCGATCGCCTGCGTCGCCAGCCGCACATTATCGAACGTGAAGTCCCGCGCGATCAACCCGCGCCAGCCCGAAGTCCCGAACTTGATCGGTGAAGTTGTATTCATGAATGTTCCCTTCTCTGATTGTTTTGCGGTGCACAACCATCAAACGTCTCTTGCCCCCTCCTCACCATGAGAATGGGAGAGAGGGCCGGTGAGAGGTGGGTGCTTTCGATCGAGTGACACGCTCGATTGCCACCATGGCGAAGCAAACTCCGGCTTTCAAACGCTCCAAATTGCCCATGGCGGCCCTGCGCTCGCGAACTTCCCAAATTCATCAAGACTTCCGCACGCTGTCCCCTCTCCTGGGGGACCACGTTTCGCGAAGCGAACATCTCTTTTCGGGAAACTGACTCGTGGCGGGCTTGGGAAGCCATTGGGTTAGGGTGAGGGCGAGCGTTCGTCTGACCAAACTCCCGGTGCAATCTCGCCGTAACGAATACTCCGGCCTTGGGGCGACCTTTCGCCTCTGATTTGCTCCTCCGCCCTCTTCCCTGCGCCCTTGACTTCACTTCCAATCCAGCGCCCGTTTTTTCAACGCGTAAATATATCCCACGAACAAAACCGCCATGAAAGTCAGCATCGACCCGAAAATCATCCCCGCAGTCGCCGGGTCCTTCAACATCGCCCGGTAAACCACCGCCCACGGATAAAGAAACACCACCTCGATATCGAACAGGATGAACAACATCGCCACCAGGTAGAACTTCACCGACAACCGACTGCTCCCTTCTCCCACCGGCAGCATCCCGCATTCGTACGGCGTGTTCTTCACCCGCGCCGCCTGCGCCAGCTTCCGATTCCGATTCGCGATCCTCCCGATCACCACCGACGCCACCAGCATCCCGAACGCGATCGCAAACGCCACCACCATCAAAATCAGGACCGGTATATACTGGATCAACTGCGAATCTTCCATGCCCCCAATCTAAAAACCCCGCACGTATATTGGCAAGTCGAATCCCAAAGCTCCTGCGAATCCAATCCCGCCCCGGACATTTCCTCGCATTCGCGTTCCGCATTCCACAGTCCGCATTCATAATACGTGCGATTGGCTGCGCATACCTCCTCGTCCCTTTCACAACCCATTGCAAATCAACCTCCGGCTGTTTATGCAATATCTGCGACACCGCGCACCTATTCCGTTTCATTCCCCTTCGCCGCCTTCGCGAGCTTTGCGCGACACAGTGTTTCCCTTTCGCCTTATCGGAAACAGCAAATTCCTTTCTCATCTGGAAATACGTGGAATTACCCGATTCACTTCCACCCAACCCACTGCCCCAGAACCACAACCCGCCATTTCCAGTTTCCGATCTGATCGGAAATTCCCCTCCGGGTTTCACTTCGACCGGCAACTCCACCGTCCCGGTGGCGCGTCTGTATCCGAAGGACCAAGCGCCGCCATGGCCGCCCGCCATTTGCCTCCGCCCTCGCCGATAGTCGTCGATTCCATCGCCGCGGGGACTTCTCACATCCCATGCTCTTGCCGCGTGTTCTTCGCCCACAGGGATGTTTACCTGCGCGCCAGCGTCGTGGAGTGCGGCGTGAAGCGCCGCTTTTCCCGTGTCCGCAGGACCAGCCGCAGCAACGCTCACCCACCCAACGCTGCCAGCTCGCGCAATCCGCTCATTCATAACCGAACTTCGGATTTCTCCCGAAAGCTTTCGGGCTTGGATCTGGCGAGCCTGAAACTCCCGCGCCCGCACGCAGCCGAACATCGGAAGCTCTCCGCCTGGTAAATGCCCCTCCAAACCTCGCGAAGCGTTTGGACTGCGGGAGCTTGCTCCCGCTTTCAAACCCGACCGCCTCACCCGGACCGTCCCCAATTTCCTGCACCTCTCATTCATATCAAACCCTGGCTTTTTTCTCCGCTGCGCCTTCATCTTCGTCCCAGTTTTCCTTTGCGTTCTTCGCGCGAAACAAAATATCGGAAAAAGCGGACAATATCGGACAATCCGGCTGTCGAACGGTTTGATCTGGTCGGATTCGCTCCGATTGCGCCAAATTGCCTGCCAAAGCCTCTCCCGCGCCAGGGAACGCAGTACTGGACCGCCGAACCGCAGTCCCCGCCCTTCCCAATTTGATAATCTGAAAATCTGAAAATCGGATAAATGCACGATGCTTTTTAGCTTTCATCATGCCTTGGGGGGTAGGACAACCGTGGTCCAATCCCAAAAAGTACGGACCCATCTTAACTCCTTGATTCCAAACCACCTTCACGAATTTCTTAAAAATTCGAAAAAACCTCCTCAGAATTTACTCCCTCCCACCCAAAGCGCCGTCCCCATCCGATTGCATTTTTCAGCAGCGCAGCTTGTCTCCGTCCCCGACCAACATCCGCCATCCGAAGCAACGCGTTTTATTCGTGTTAATTCGTGTTAATTCGTGGTTGAAAGTTCGCCTTTTTGAATTCACGTCTTCACTCCCGCCGCCGTGTTAGTCTAAACCCGCAAATCCTGATAAAGCGCGCGGACACGGTCCGTCCCATGGCGTGCCTCCAGCCGTTTGATGATGAAATGCCCCCGCGCCATGTCCTGGAAATGCGCGATGAACATCACGTTCACGATTCCCCCGCCGGCTGCGCCGATGATTGGCACCGCCTTCGCTGCGACCTCCTCGGACACGATTACGCCGAAACGTGACGCCAGCTCGTTGATGAGGCGCACAATGGCCGGCGCGGTCTCCTTCACCGCTCCCTTCTGCGCGAGATACGTGGCGGCATCGGACACGGTCTTGCCCAGCGCGGCGCGCGTGACCCAATAAGCGCCCTCCGCCGCATCATCGCTGGTGCTGCGACCGCCAAGCGCAAACACCTCAAGGCATTCGAGCTTGGTTTTAATCTGCGAAATATCGTGCCCTTCGCTGCGCGCAATGTCCGCTATGGAACGAAGCATGATGGCGGTGGAAACCGGTAGCTCCACCGGCAAAGCGGCCAGCCCAAAGGCGCCGCCTATGCCGCCCGAGGTCCCGACGAGCACCTTGTGAAAGAACTCGCGGGAACGGCGGCGATTCCGCCTTCCGAGCGTCGCGATGGCCACCTGCAATGCGCGGAGGAGCGCGGCACGGGTCGCCTTATTGACCGCCTCATTCCAACCGCGGGGCAGCAGCGCAAAGCCCTTTTCGATCGGTGAGCCGATCAATTCCGTCAATCGCATGGCGAACCCCGGATGTTCCAGCAGCGACTTGGCGTGTTCCAGGTCATGCATTTCAGCCCGGGACAGGGCGCGGATGACGGGTGGTTTGTTCATAGGTCCCATTCGCCGGCCAGCAGACGCGGGATCAGCGGATGAAGGATGCGATAGGTTAGGCCCCAAATGCGATGAGCGCCAAGGCGAATGAATGGCACTTCGCGCGGTTCCGGCCATGTGAGAAACTCCTGGAGGCCGCGGCCGTGCGCTTCCGGTTTTGCGAGTTCTGCGACCGGCACATGGAAGATCTCTTCGACTTCCTCTTCGGCTGGCCGGCATCCGGACGCATTCATGATTTTTCCCAAAAAGGGATGAACGGTAAAACCGGTGGTGAGCGTATCGGCCGGAGGCAGGTCGGCCAGGATCTGGATGCACTCGGCCGCGATGCCAATTTCCTCGTGCGTTTCGCGCAACGCGGTATGAAGGATGGAAGCGTCACCCGGTTCGCGCTTGCCTCCGGGAAGGGCAATCTGCCCGCCATGAATGCCGCGCGAACTGCGCCGGAGCAGAAGAAGATGCAGCGCGCCATCCTGGGCCCGGTAAACGGGAACGATCACTCCCGCTTCGCGGGCTGGCTCCGGCAACTGCATCACCCCAACATATTACCGCGCGTCACAAAACGGCAACAGGGAGATTTAGAACGCTAACAAAAGAGCTGCCGGTAAAGCCGAGACGCGTGCGCACCAAGTCACCCCTTCGGCTTCATCTGCGGAAACAGAATGACGTCACGAATGGATTCCTGCCCGAGGAGCATCATGCAAAGACGGTCGATGCCGATCCCGATGCCGCCCGCGGGCGGCATCCCGTGCTCCAGCGCAACGAGAAAGTCCTCATCCAACTTCTGCTGCTCGCCGCCGGCCTGGTGTTCGAGGCGTTCGCGCTGTTCAATGGGATCGTTCTGCTCGGAATATCCGGGTGAGATTTCCGCCCCGTTGATGCAGCACTCGAAAACCTCAACCGTGCTGGGATCGTCCGGCGAAAGTTTCGCCAAAGGAACCAGTTCCTTGGGCAGATGGGTGACAAACGTGGGATTGATCAGCGTGGGCTCGATCAGCTTTTCGAACACTGCCTGGGTGACCTCGAAGTCGTGTATTCCATGTTCTAAATACTCCGACTTAATGATGAGTTCTTTTGTGGCATCCCGGAATTCCTGCTGAGAAACGCTATCCAAATTCTCGAATTTCAGCCCTTGTTCCAGCATATCATACAACTTTCGTAAGGGAACACGCATCGATTCTCGGACTGATTCCTGTAGTTTGCGGAGAGGCCTTCCTGCAATTTCGACATCAAGAACTTGCTCGGCGTACATCAAGCGCTCAGCAGATGTAATTTCAAACCAGTCAGGCCGAACTCGCTCTCGGATCAGATCTTTATATCGAATGCGCCTCCACGGAGTGCTCAGATCAATTATTTTCTCAACCGACAATTTTGCCAATTTTTTCAACTCTGATTCCATCGCAAACTCAAACTCTTCAAAGCAATCGGCTTGCCATTCAAGCCGCACCGCATTTGTTTCGCGCTGTGATCGAAAGTGCGATAGCGCCTCCGTCAGGACCTGACGAGCTCGAGTAGCAACCTTATCACTTTGCATAGAACTCAGTTCCTTTTGGCATTTTTCAAGTTCTTCAACAAAGGGCTGCGAAATCTTCCTCAAGAGTTCTGCAGAGTCCGTGCCGTTAGCCAAGTTCTCGTTGCGTACAAGTCCATGGATGACATCTTCAATCGTCAGTGAAACATCTCGCGATTGATCGTGCTTGATTCTAGAGGTGCCGAGCACCGTCTGGGCGACGTGTACGATCAGCGATTGCACAAGCTCCATCATGGTCTCGTAATCGCCGTAGGCCTGGTACGCCTCCAGCATGGTGAACTCAGGGTTGTGCTTGCGCGAGAGGCCTTCGTTCCGGAAGTTCTTGCCGATCTCGAAAATGCGGTCGATCCCGCCCACAAGCAATCGCTTATGATAAAGCTCAATGGCGATGCGCAGATAAAAATTGCAGCCAAGCGCGTTGTGCTGTGTCACGAACGGCGCGGCTGCGGCCCCGCCCGGGATGTTCTGCATCATCGGCGTCTCGACTTCGACATAATCTCGCGCGTGGAAGAAATTACGGATTTCGCGAACCACGGCGCTGCGCAGCAGGAAAATCCTCTTTACCTCGTCATTCGCCATCAGGTCGAGATAACGCTGGCGGTACCGGATTTCCGTGTCCACCAGGCCGTGCCACTTCTCCGGCGGCGGGCGCAGCGACTTGGCGAGAATCGTGAATGCCTCCAGCTTGACGGATATTTCACCCGTCTTGGTCGTGAACAGCGTCCCTTTGACGCCGATGAAATCCCCGAGATCGAGATGCTTGAAAACCTCAAATTGTTCATCACCCAGCGCCTGCTTCTGGGCATAGACCTGGATGCGGCCCGTCTGGTCCTTGATGTCGATGAATATGCTCTTGCCCATGGCCCGATGGGCGGAAATGCGGCCGGCGAGCGCCACCGGGCGCCCTTCGGCAAATTTCTCGCGGGCGGCGGCGACGGTTTCACCGGGAGTGAACTTGTTGGCAAACGGATTGATGCCCTTCGCCCGCAGCGCGTCCAGCTTGGCCTTGCGCTGCTCGATCAATGAGTTGCTCTCGTCCATATTCGCAATGTAGCCCCACATGAAACACTGAGGGGATGCGAATGTAAAAGGTTTTGATTGGGAAGGTCAGCGATGGCGCATCTCATTCTTTGTGCCCTCGGAAACGCAGCCTGCGGTGATAATGTCGTTCGGATCAGTTGCGACTCCCGCTGATGCTCGATGCAATCCTGCAAGGATTGAATCATTCAGCCCTGAGGGGATGCGAATGTAAAAGGTTTTGATTGGGAAGGTCAGCGATGGCGCATCTCGTTCTTTGTGCCCCCGGAAACGCTGCCTGCGGTGATGATGTGGTTCGAATCGGTTGCGACTCCCGCAATTGCTCGATGCAATCCTGCAAGGATTGAATCGTTCAGCCCAGGGTTGCCCGATTCACAGAGGGCTACCCTGGGTCCAGGCCCATCGATCCTTTACCCTGCAAGGGTTCCATAGCGGATCGCCAACCACGCCAAAAGATTCGAAGTGTTCAAAAGCGAAATGCGCCCGTCACCGATTCGATTCAGTCGCGGCAGGCAGGAAGGCCAGCGAGTTAATCTGCGGCGTCAGCGTATTCCCCGGACAAAATCAGCCGTGACCGGACTGCGGCCGATCTCAGTCATCTTGATCCGGTTTCCCTGGCCGGCAACAAGTTTGAACAAGAGGGAGCCGGCCTGGCATTCCTTGCAACTGATCAAATGGACGGAAATTCGCAGGAGAAGCTTGGCGGCTTCCTTTTTCTTTGCTTCGAGTTCGGAAAGGGTCTGACGGAAGCCGGCGGCTTCGCCCGCGGTGGCCATGTTTTGAAGCATGGCAGCGATATCCTTGCCGCGCGTGAAGGCCTTTTCCTGCTCGGCCTGATACGCAGCCAGGCCTTCGGCGTCTGACTTCTTGATCTTTCTGGCCGGCACGCTCGCGGCCAGGAGGCTCAATTGCCGCGTCCCCATGTAACGCTGGCAGGCCTGACAATAAGGTGCTTTCAAAAGGATCGCGGGAACTATCAGGCTGCCGCCTGCAAACCCGGCGATTTCCAACAACCGAAAGCAATAGCCCCAGGCCCCGAGCGGCTGGCCCATCGAGCCGTTGTCCTGCTTCCATGCAAACGAACGCGCAATAAAGTCATAGTATTCAAAGAACCCCACGGGCCGCCCGTCCTTGTGGATCAGTTTGAGATGACTGAACTCAATGTACTGGGCTGCGAAATAGACAAGAAGCTGAATGGCCAAAACCGACCAGAGCAGCGACCGGTTGATTTTGACGCCGGTCACCCACGAAGCGATTCCGTAACCACTGGACGCCACCACGCCGACGATCAAGGCACCGATCGGCAATACGTAATCCGCGTACCAACCCATGATGCTGAAGTCAGAGCCAGAGACGTCCAGGAGATAGACGCCTAAAAGCGCGAGTGCCGAAGTGGCCAGGCCCGAATAGAGCACCAGCGAATAGGATGGCGAAGATCGACGGGCGGGAGCGCTTGTAGCCGGGGCAGCCTCGGGGGTGATGTTCATGGAATCCTGCGCCTAGAAATAGCGGAATTGCGGCCACTGGTCAAGCCATGGCTGGCGAATGCAGCAGCAGTCGTTCCGGCCTAACCAGCCGACTGCTCAGTGCCGGTAAACTTGGGTGCGGAACGGCGGGAACGCTCCATCTCCCGTTGGCGCCGGCGGGCGGCGAGCCAATCGCTGATCGAGATGGTGGCGTGCATGAAGGCGAAGGCAACGGGCATCATTAGTATGACTACGAATGTACGAATATCCATAAGTCTACGCGTGCATCGGCCGGGGCGGCACTCGGCTTAAGTCAGTATTTGTCCGACACGGACAGGAACGTAGGGCAGCCGAGGCTTGCGGGAGACCGGGCGGAACGGTTATGAGAAGCCGGTGAACGGCAAGCGAAAATTCCGGCTGGGCGTATTGGGATCGGGCAAAGGCTCGAACTTCGTGGCGATAGCCGACGCCTGCGCGTCGGGCACGGTCCCAGCGGAGATCGCCATCGTGGTGAGCGATGTGGCGGACGCACTGATCCTGGAGCGCGCGCGCGAACGCGGCCTGAAGGCGCAATTCATCGCGCCGGGAAAATTCCGCACCAAACTGGACGAGGATGCCGAGGCTGCCTACATCCGTGCCTTGCAGGAAGCCGATGTGGACCTCGTCGTGCTCGCCGGGTTCATGCGGATATTGAAAGGCGAATTTCTCCGGGCCTATGCGCAACGCGTGATAAACATTCATCCCGCGCTTCTTCCGTCCTTTCCCGGCCTGGAGGCCTGGAAACAGGCGCTCGAGTATGGCGTGAAAGTCACCGGCGTGACCGTGCACTTCGTCGACCAGGGCGTGGACACCGGCCCAATTCTCGCCCAGCAAACTGTTCCCGTCATGGAAGGCGACACTCCCGCCAGGTTGCATGCAAGGATGCAGCAGGCGGAACACGAATTGTATCCCAGGGTGGTGGCCGCTCTGGCCCGCGGTGAAATCACCGTGCAGGGACGGCAGGTACTCTGGCAGAAGCGATAGGAATTTCTTTTCCGTAATCCACAACCCGGAAGCCTCGGGTTGAAAGGAGTTTCAAAAACGCATTAAACAGGCGCGATTTCAGCGCTTTGCGAGGCATTTTACGCCGTTTTAGTACCTTTGGTCCGGTTTTTGATTAGCGGGATCTCTCAACCGGTGGCGATGATGGAGCGCATGAATATGAGAGATTTTATTCAGATTGTGCTCTTCTTCGGAATCGGGATTGCCCTCACGCCGCCGGTGGGCCGTTTCATGGCGCGCGTCTTCCAGGGTGAACGGACCTTCCTGCATCCATTCCTCGGCTGGATGGAGACGCTGGCCTACAAGCTGACTGGCGTGAACCCCGCCGAGGAGATGTCCTGGCTCAAATATTTCTGGGCGGTCGCCATCATGAGCACCGCCGGGTTCGCCTTCATCATGCTTGTTCTTATGACGCAGGCATGGCTGCCGTTGAACCCGCAAGGCCTGCCCAATCTCTCCTGGCATCTCGCCTTCAACACCGCCTGGAGCTTCAGTTGCAATGCCGACTGGCAATCCTACACTGGCGAAACCACGATGAGTTACTTCTCTCAAACCATCGCGCTCTCGGTGCATCAATTCCTCAGCGGCGCGATCGGCCTCGCCATCCTCGTCGCCGTGGGCCGCGCGCTCAAACGCGCATCCGTCAAGACCGTCGGCAACTTCTGGACCGACATGACCCGCTGCCTCGTTTACATCGTCCTTCCGCTCTCCGTCATCTGGGCGATTCCGCTGATGTGGCAGGGTGTGCCCCAGACCTGGAAACCCTACCAGACCGCCAATCTTCTGGAGCCCTACACGACCCAGATTCAGAAGACCGACGACAAAGGCAATAACGTCACCACGAACATCCAATTGGTTGTCTCTCAGCCCAAACTTGACGCCAAGGGCCAGCCGGTGATGGCCAACGGCGCGCCCGTGATGGTCGATGTCCCGCAGGTGGACGCCAAGGGCCAGCCCATCATGACCAACGTCCCAGTCATGGTGGACGTCAAGGTCGCCACCCAGCCAATTCCCGTCGGCCCGGTCGCTTCGTTCGAATCCTGCAAGCAACTCTTCACCAATGGCGGTGGCTGGTATGGCGTGAACAGCTCTCATCCCTTTGAAAATCCCACACCGCTCTCCGATTTCTGGGAGATGCTCGCCATCATCGTCGTCCCGATGGCGCAGGTCTACATGTTCGGCTTGCTCGTCGGCAACAAGCGCCACGCCTGGTGTCTCTTCAACGTCATGCTCGCGCTCTACGTCCTCTCGTTTGCCGTCTGCTGGTATTACGAGACCCGGCCCAACCCAACGATGGCCAGCATCACGCCCAACATGGAAGGCAAGGAACAGCGGTTCGGCGTCATGAACAGCGTTCTCTGGGCCGTTTCCTGCACGGCAATCGACAACGGCTCCGTCAACTCCATGCACGACAGCTACCAACCGCTCGCCGGCATGATGCCCATGTGGAACATCCTCGTCGGCGAAATGCTCTTCGGCGGCATCGGCTGCGGCATGTATTGCATGCTCTTCCACGTCCTGATCACGGTTTTCATCGCCGGACTGATGATCGGTCGAACTCCCGAATATCTCGGGAAAAAACTCGATGCCTGGGTCGCCACCTGGGCCGTCATTGGCGTGCTCGTGCCAAACGCCGCCTGCCTGATCCCGTCCGCACTGTCGCTATATCCTTCAACCGGCATCTCCAGCCTCGCCAACAACGGCCCGCACGGCCTGAGCGAGGTGCTCTATGCCTTCGGCGAAGCGGCCAACAACAACGGCAGCGCCTTCGCCGGCCTGAACGCCAATGTCCCGTGGTACGACGTGATGCTCGGCATCGCCATCATCATCGGGCGATTCGCTCCCATCATCGCCGCCCTCGCCATCGTCGGACGCCTCGCTTCCAAGAAAACGGTCGAAGCTTCCACCGGAACGCTGCCCACGCACGGCTGGACGTTCGGCCTCACGCTCACAGGCGTGATCTGCATCGTCGCCGCGCTCACATTCTTCCCCGCGCTGTGCCTCGGCCCCATCGTCGAGCACGGATTGATGCTGGCCGGCCGTACCTTCTAACCACAATCGGAACCATTTAACATGAGCACCAAAGTCGAATTCAAATACTCGGCGCTGTTCAAACAAGCGGTCATTGACTCGTTCAAAAAGCTCAATCCCCGCGACGAATTCAAGAACCTGGTAATGTTCGTCGTCTGGATCGGCTCCATCTGGACCACCGCGATCATCATCTTTCTGCCGGCGGAGCGGACGCTTTTTAACTTCCAGATCTGCTTCTGGCTCTGGTTCACCTGCCTCTTCGCCAACTTCGCCGAAGCCATGGCCGAAGGCCGCGGCAAGGCCCACGCCGATGCCTTGCGCAAAATGCGCACGCAGACCACTGCTCGTAAACTCGTAAACGGCAAGGAGGTCCCCACCAACAGCACGGAACTCAAGATCGGCGATCTCTACGTCTGCGAAGCAGGCCAGATGATCGCCGCCGACGGCGAAATCGTCGAAGGCATCGCCACCGTCGACGAATCGGCCATCACCGGTGAATCCGCCCCCGTCGTCCGCGAGAGCGGCGGCGACCGCAGCGCCGTCACAGGCGGGACCCGCGTGCTGAGCGATCGCATTGTGGTCCGCGTCACCGCCGAAAGCGGTAATTCCTTCCTCGACCGCATGATCTCCATGATCGAAGGAGCCCGCCGGCAGAAGACGCCCAACGAAATTGCTTTGAACATCGTGCTGATCAGCTTGACCGCTTTGTTCATCGTCGTGGTGTTTGTTCTGCCGCCTTTTGCTCATTACAACGAAGCCCAGGCCGGCCAAAAGGACGTGGTGCTTACCACGATTCCCGTTCTCCTCTCGCTGATCGTCTGCCTGATTCCCACCACCATCGGCGGTCTCCTGAGCGCCATCGGCATCGCGGGCATCGACCGTTTGATGCGCCGCAACGTGCTCGCCACCAGCGGACGCGCGGTGGAAGCCGCCGGCGACGTGGACGTGCTGTTGCTGGACAAGACAGGCACCATCACGCTCGGCAATCGCCAGGCCACGGAATTCATCCCTGCGCCCGGCGTCAAGATCGAGGAACTCGCTGAAGCCGCACAATTGGCTTCGCTCGCCGACGAAACCCCGGAGGGCCGTTCGATCACGGTTTTGGCCAAGGAGAAATACGGCCTGCGCGGACGCGAAGTTGCCGACCACTTCGCCACCTTCGTTCCGTTCACCGCCCAGACTCGCATGAGTGGCGTTGACCTTTTTGTCGAGCCGCAAAGCCAGGCTTCACTGCCTGCCGCAATCAGGCCCGAGAAGGTCCTCGCCGGTCATGCGCCCGCGGCGCCGCAACCTTCGATCAAGGAAAACTCCCAGCCCATCCGCCGCATCCGCAAGGGCGCAGCGGAGTCGGTCGCCAAATTCGCGCAGGACAATGGCGGTCGCGTGGAGAAAACCGTCATGGACAAGGTCGATGACATCTCGCGCCAGGGCGGCACTCCGTTGCTGGTAGCCGACGGCGGCAGGGTGCTCGGCGTCATCCAGCTCAAGGATATCGTCAAGGGCGGCATTCGCGAACGCTTCGCCCAACTCCGCAAAATGGGCGTGAAGACGATCATGATTACGGGCGACAATCAACTGACCGCCGCCGCCATCGCGGCCGAGGCCGGCGTGGACGATTTCATCGCCCAGGCCAAGCCCGAGGACAAGCTGGCCCGCATCCGCAAGGAACAGGAAGGCGGCAAGCTGATCGCCATGATCGGCGACGGCACCAATGACGCTCCCGCCCTGGCGCAGGCCGATGTCGGCGTGGCCATGAACACCGGCACCCAGGCCGCCCGCGAAGCCGGCAACATGGTCGACCTCGATTCCAATCCTACCAAGCTCATCGAAGTGGTCGAAATCGGGAAGCAGTTGCTGATGACCCGCGGCGCCCTGACCACCTTCAGCATCGCCAACGACGTTTCGAAATATTTCGCCATCCTGCCGGCGATGTTCGGCATGCTCTACGCCACCACCGCCGGTGGCCGCGGTCCCCTGGACAAGCTCAACATCATGTATCTCCACTCACCTCAGAGCGCGATCCTTTCCGCCGTTATCTTCAATGCGCTGATCATCGTGGCCCTCATTCCCCTGGCGCTCAAGGGCGTCAAATATCGTCCGCTCGGGGCGGCAGTGATTTTGCGCAATAACATGCTGATCTATGGCGTGGGCGGGATCCTGGTGCCGTTCCTATTCATCAAACTGATTGACCTGCTGCTGGTGGCTGTCCATCTCGCCCCTTGAGTTTCGAACCCTCCAAACATAGGACATTTATGATCAAGCTCACCATTCAATCGATCCGGCACACAATCTTCTGGGCCGTGGTTTGCGGCATCGCCTATCCGTTCGCAATGACTCTGGTGGCCAAGGTCTGCTTTCGTGACCAGGCCGAGGGCAGTCTCATCGTTCGCGACGGTAAGATCGTTGGCTCCGCCCTCATGGCCCAGCAATTCACCGGCACGAATTATTTCTGGCCGCGTCCTTCCTCCTGCAGTTATGGGACAGGCGGAACCGGGATCGCCGGCAGCAGCGGCAGCAACCAGGGGCCGACCAGCGGAACCTTGCAGACTAATGTCATGAACAATCTCGCCTCCATGCGTAGCGCCCATAATCTCGACACCAATGCTCCCGTACCCGCCGACCTTGTTTACGCGTCGGCCAGCGGACTGGATCCACACATCAGCCCGGAAGCCGCGCAATTTCAGGTCAAACGCGTCGCTGCCGCGCGCGGCATGAAGGAGGACGACGTGAAAGCGCTGGTGGACCGCTTCACCGAGCCGCCGCAATGGGGCATTTTCGGCGAACCGCGCGTCAACGTGCTGCTTCTCAATATCGCGCTGGACGGCGCTGATGCCGCGTCCAAGGCAGGCGTGAAAAAGGCCGAAGTCCGAATACCGTCCGGAAGCTGAGGACGACTGCGGGATCAAAGCAGATGGACCGACTCACGTTGTTTGGCCTCTTTGCCGTCACGGCAATGCTGGTTTGTTACGCTCTGGAGGATCGGAGCCGATGGTATGTTCTCGGCTTCGCAGTGGCCTGCGCCCTTGGTTCCATCTATGGCTTCCTCCAGGGTGCCTGGCCCTTCGGCGGGGTTGAAGCCATTTGGTCGCTCGTCGCCCTGCGGCGTTGGCGCGCAATACCCGCCCGCCGTCTCGACCACATCAATACCGGCTCGTAACACGACCTTGCTTGACCGAGGGTCTCCTTGCTGCTTCCGGTAACTCTTTGAGCGCCCGCCCGGTGTGGCTTCCCGCGCACTTGGCAATTTCCTCCGGCGTGCCGGCGGCCACAATCTCTCCACCCTGGTCCCCCGCGTCCGGGCCAAGATCAATCACCCAATCCGCCGATTTGATGACATCCAGATTGTGCTCGATGATCAGGACCGAGTGGCCGGCCGTGACCAGCCGCTGGAAGACCTGGAGCAGGATGCGAACATCGTCGAAATGCAGCCCCGTCGTCGGCTCATCGAAGAGAAACAGCGTCGGCTTGGTGTCCCCGTCGCTCGCCTCGGCAAAATCAGCCAGATGCCGGACCAGTTTCAGGCGCTGGCTCTCCCCGCCCGACAGCGTATTGATCGGCTGGCCGAGTCGCAGGTAACCAAGCCCCACCTCCTGCAGGAGTTTCAATGCCTGGACCGCCCGATGCGCCGGGCGCGAGTCCCCGAAACCGCAAAGAAATGTGATTGCTTCGTCCACCGTCGAATCCAGCACGTCGGCAATCGAAAGCTCCGCCGGCGATCCACTCGCAAATTCCGGACGAATCTTCATCTCCAGAATGTGCGGACGATACCGCCGGCCGTTGCAGTCCGGACAGCGCACGAACACATCGCTCAGAAACTGCATTTCAATCTTCTCGAAGCCCGCGCCCCGGCAGCGTTCACATTGTCCCTGGCCGGAATTGAAGCTGAACGCGCTCGCATTCAGTCCCTGTTGCCGCGCAACCTCTGAAAGCGCAAATAACTCGCGGATCGAATCAAATGCCCCGATATAAACCGCGGGATTGGATCGCGGCGTCTTGGCGAGAATGGACTGGTCCACCAGCACCACCCGGCCGAGCGATTCCCAGCCGGTGACAGTTGCCGATTGTTGATTGCCAGTCGTGGATTCTTCAGAGGAGTCTTCATTTTCGGATTCCTCATCGGATTTGACCGGCGCTTCATTGAATTTCGCGCTCAACAGGGGCAGCAGGACCTCACGGGCAAGTGTCGTCTTTCCCGAACCGCTCACGCCCGTCAGGCACACGAAGCGCCGCAATGGAATTTCAACCGTGAGGTCCTTCAAGTTGTGCAGTGTGGCATGCTCCAGCCTCAGCCACGGAGGCGGCGCTGGATTGGCACTTTCCGAAAGCACATGCGCCCGGCTCGCGGAAACCTGCGGCATGGTGGACCGGGCAGAGTAGCCGTTGCGAACGGGCCCAACCGGCCGGCGAACCGGAACCACGATCTGCCTCTGCCCGCTGAGATATTGTCCCGTGAGTGATTCGCCGGATTTGAGAATGGCCTCGTAAGTCCCCTGAAAAACAATTTCACCGCCTGCCGCGCCGTGCCCGGGACCAATATCAACAATCTGGTCCGCCGCGCGCATCACGCTGGCCTCGTGCTCGACCACCACCACTGTGTTCCCGGCATTTCGGAGCTGCTCCAAAATCCTTACCAATCGTCCCGTGTCACGCGGGTGCAGGCCGACGCTCGGTTCGTCGAGCACGAACAAGGTGTTTACGAGGCGTGTGCCCAGGCACGTCGTGAGGTTCACACGCTCGGTTTCTCCACCTGAAAGCGACCGCGTGGGACGGTCCAGCGTCAGGTAACCAAGCCCAACGTCGTTGAGAAATCCCAACCGGCTGCGCACTTCGCTCAAGGCCAGCGCGAGCGGGTCCGATGCCTTCAATTTTCTCCCGGCTGCGAGTCCTTCAATGAAAGCGAACGCATCCCGAATCGGCAGCATGTAAAAATCGCTCAACGTGATTGGCCTGCCCTCGCCACCGATGCCGGCGCTGCGATAGGGGACCTTGTAAAGCAGTGCGTCCGGCTGGAAGCGCCGCCCCTCGCAGGCCGGGCAGGTGGTGTAGGCGCGATACCGCGAAAGCAGCACACGGACGTGCATCTTGTATGCCTTGGACTCCAGCCAGCGGAAGTAACCCTTGACGCCATACCAGGCCCGCGGCCATTCGTGCCTGGAATCCTTGCCGTAGTCGGGATCACCGTTCAGCACCCAGTCCTGCCACTTCTGCGTGAGATCGCGGAACGGAATATCGGTTGGAACATTTCGCAACCGGCAAAACTTCATCAAATCTTCCTGGCACTCCGCGCTCTGCCCGGTCTGCCACGGCCGCACAACGCCCTCGGCCAGCGTCTTCGATCGATCGGGCAGCGCCAGGTTGTAATCAATCGTGATGATCCGGCCGAATCCCCGGCAGTTCGGACATGCGCCTACGGGATGGTTGAAACTGAACAGGGCAGGGGAGGGCTCGCGATACTCGATGTCGCACTGCGCGCAATGAAGGCGATTTGAAAACAGTTGCGGATCGCCGATTGCCGGTTGGGCGGCAGCGCCGGAAAACGGATGAATTGCCAGTCGCCCCTTCCCAAAGTGAAAGGCCTGCTCGCAAGCTTCGACAAAACGCGCGCGATTGGCCGGTGCAATTTTAACCCGGTCCTGAACGATGGCGAGGCTGTCAGGTTTCCGCTTTCGCAACCGTGGCACGGCTTCTTCGAGACGCAGAATCTCCCCGTCCAGCAGGAGCCGCTGATAACCCTGTTTGCTGATCAACGACAGGGACTCCTCCAGCGAAAGCTTCTCCGAGATCGGGACCGAAAACGTAACCAGCACCTCGGCTCCGTTCGAAGATTCGCCCGTAAGCGCGTGCCAGATTTGCTGCGGCGAATCCTTCCGCACCGGCCGCCCGCACTGCCGGCAGTGCAACTGCGCGATCTGTGGCCACAGCACCTTCATGTAGTCGCAGATTTCCGTCATCGTGCCCACCGTCGAACGGGTGGTCTTGACGGAGTTGCGCTGTTCGATGGCGATCGCCGGCGGAATGCCCTCGATGCTGTCGACCTGCGGTTTGTCCATGCGATCAAAGAACTGCCGCGCGTAGGGAGAAAATGTCTCGATATATCGGCGCTGGCCCTCCGCAAACAGCGTGTCAAAGGCGAGAGAACTTTTTCCCGAACCGCTGAGGCCGGTAATGACGATGAGCTGGTTCTGCGGAAGATCCAGGTCGAAGTTCTTCAGATTATTGTGCCGGACGCCGCGTAGGCGAATCGTCGGCGCGGCGGACGTCTTTGCCATGCAAGCGCAATTTAAGGGGAGTGGCCCGCGTGTCAACGGGAGAAGCGGCGATTTCGCCCCCGGTTCACTTCTTGAACCAATTGAGCGTCTCCTTGTTGCTGCGATACAGCAGCCCCAGAATGCGCATTTCCACGATCAACGCATACATGCCCACCAGGGCCAGGATCATTTCGCTCACGACCGCCAGGATGAGCTTGGTGCCCATTCCCTGCGTGGGGATCATCCGCAGCAGCCCGTCAATCAGGACATGGCCAAGGTACACGGCCAGAAGGACTCCACAGGTGGCCAGGTATTCCCTTTTCACCCGGAGCATCGACGGAACAATGAACAGGGGATTCAAGGCCTCGACCGTGTCGAATAGTGAAACTGCCAGAAATGCCATGGGCAGGTAGAGGGCTCCGATCAGAAACAATGTTACGGACAAACCTCGAACCCAGGGCGCCATTTCAAAGTGTTCGCTGAATCTCGGCGCCAGCAGAGTCATGATCCCTCCCTCGTCCGAGAAAAGTATCAAGACCAGCAGGCCCGGCCCAAGGCACACGACAGTTGTTATCAAAATCTGGAAAAAAGGACGCAGCGCATCCAGCCATTCATTGAAATCCGGCCACTCCGGCACCTCGTCACGGCCATCCACCGTCATCTGGATGATCCTCATCTGATAGGCAACCAGGTAACCGTACGCTATCATGGCGATGCACACCGCGAACGCCGTCTCAATGAGCAGGAACACGAAGAGATGGGCCACCAGAAAATGCAGCGCCATCAGCGACAGTCGGACGAAGAGATAAAACGTCGTCCCGGTGAGCAGCGACATCCAGCCTTCTCCCTTCAACGGATAGGAGAACGCTCCCGGCAGCAATTGAAAAAATGTGCGCTCGTCCTTGGGCGGCACAAACAGCGAGGCGTGCAGCCATTCGCATTCAGACCCGCATTCCAGGCAGAACTTCCCCTGCCGGCTCTGTTGGCGGCCGGTTTTTACGCAGAACGGACAGAATATCTTGTTGCACTTGGGACACCGCAGTTGCGCCAGCCGCTTGGGATGCCGGGAGCACTTGGGCGGTCCCAATTTGGTGGGTGACGCTGACACGGCCACGGCCGTTTCCTCATCTCCTTGTGGCGCGAGGTCCGGCGGCGGAGGAATGGCTATGGGAATCTCCGTCAACTCCTTCGGCGTGTCCGCGTCAAAAAGCAGCTCCACGTCCCCGAGTCGCAGCGTCTGTCCGGAGTGCAGGTTCGCCTCGCGCACAGCCACGCCATCGACAAATGTGCCATTGGTCGATCCAAGGTCGCGCACCATCACGCTCTGCCCGGTGACCCAAAGCTGGCAGTGATGTGTCGACACGGAAGGGTGGGGGATGCAGCGATCATTATCGCTGGTGCGCCCCACGCTGTTGAGCCCGGGCGTGAGTTCGAAGCGTCTCTCCTCAGGCGTGCCCAGGTGAAGCAATAATCTCGGCATTGTTCCGCGCCAGCGTGGTTAAAAATCCCCGCCGCCAAATTTCCAGGCGAGAAAGCAGGTTCCGACCAGCGCGGCCACCACCCAATATCCTCCGAGAACAAACATGCCCATGGCAAAATAGGCTCCCACCTTCGCCACGACGATTCCCAAAAGCGTGAACAGCACCGCGATCGAGGAAAAAATGATTCCCGGCCGATCCTGGCACGCCTTTTGGACTGCGAAACCGACCAGCGGTCCCATGCCCCACGTCCAGAGAAACGGCACCTCGAACTGGAACGCCCACGCCAGGCCAATCCACACCGCCGCCGCCGCCATGGACGCGCCGAACGCAAAGCCGATCGACCGCACCAGCACCTGGAGATCGGAATATTCGACCAACTCCGCCTCTTTTGGAGGAACATAGTTCACCTTCACCGGAACGCATTCCGTCCCGCATTGCCGGCAGAAATATGTCGTCTTGCCCTGCACTGGTTTCGAGCCTACGCACAACGAGCAAAACAGGTTCTTGCACGTTTGGCAAAGGAATTGCCCCGCTGTGCGATTGTGGAACTTGCAGGTCGTTTTCCCATCGGGAATGTCCACCTGCGGCAGATTCGCCACGGGCGCAGGTGGCGGCTGCGCTCGCATCGGTGGTGGAAGAGGAGGTGCTGCCGGAACTGCTGGCGCCGACGGCGTCACCGAGGCGGATTGTGCCCGGTCGGGCCTGGGAGTAATGGTCGTCTCGGGCACCATGGCGCCCAATTGGACGGTTGGCGGAGTGACGGTCGCCAGGGTTCCCCCGATCGGCTGGCTGAGAACGGCTGCCATTTCCGGCGGGTGCGCAGGGATGCTGCTCGCCGCGATGGGCGCTGTCGAGGTGTCTCCCTTGTACAAAATCTCAACGCCGCCCAGATGAAACGTCTGGCCGATTTGCAGCGCGGCTTCCTTGATCTGCGTCCGGTTTACAAAGGTTCCATTGGTCGAGCCCAGGTCCCGCAGCAGCGCCGACGCACCATCCAGAATGATCACGCAATGCGATCCCGAGACACTGGAGTCATCCAGCCGGAAATCATTGGCGAAGCCGCGCCCAATGTAGTTTTCTCCCGGGCGCAATTGCAGTTCATGAGCCTGGGGTGTGCGCGGATTAATTACCAATCGCGGCATACGTTTTGGGGCCTTCCTGATGAATTCCCCTTGATAATAAACGCAGCGCCCTTTGTCTATCGAAATCTGCGAATCCTACGTTTTGCCGCCTTCCGGAACCACTGCCGAAATCACCATCGCCTTGGCTTGCAAATACTTTTTCGCCACCGCGGTGATCTGATCAAGCGTCACCGCCTCGACCAGTTGATCTTCTTTTTCGCTGTGCGCGTATCCAAGTCCCAGCAACTCATCCAGCGCCGTGGTCATGGCCAAATGCCCCAGATCCTGCCGCGCGATCTTCCGTTGCCCGATCGTCTTGGCCTTGGCCCGCGACAACTCCTCCGCCGTCAACCCCTCGTTTCGCAACAATTCAGCTTCGCGGAGCAGTTCCTTTTCCACCAGTTCCACCTTTTCCGGTGACGTTCCGACATAGAACGCAAAATACCCCGGCGCCACACCCGCGAAATTCTGCGCGCCGACGTAGTACGCCAGCCCAAGGTTCTCCCGGATGCGCATGAACAGCCGCGACCCCAGGTCGCTGCACGCTTCCTGCAGCAATTCCATCGCATAGCGGTCCTCGTTATGCATCGTTGTGCCGGGAAACCCGATTACCAGCACCGCCTGTTTCTTGTCCCGGGTCTCGGTCATGCGCTTGACCTCCCGCAAGGGCGCGCAAACCGGCGGTTCCGGACGCGGTTTCTCAGTGGACCGCCAGGAAGCGAACATTTTTTCGACAGCCGCCCTGACGTCGTCCGATTTCACATCACCGTAGATCGCGAGGACGCAATTCTTCGGCACGGTCAGCAGCCGATGAAAGGCCGCCAGCTCCTCGCCGCTCAATCCGGACACGCTTTCCTCCGTACCCAAAACATCCAGCCCGTAACCGCAATCCCCGAATAGCCCGCGGCGCATCGCCATCGTGGCGCTCTTGAGCAAATGGTCCTTTTGCGCCTTGATGCCCGCCAATTGCACCTGTCGCTCCCGTTCGACCGCCTCGCTCGGGAACGAGGGATTCAGCAACACGTCCGCCACCAGGTCCAGCCCCAAGGCCAGATCATCGCTCAGCACCTCGGCATTGACTCCGAAGGTATTGTTCCCGCCGAACGAGTCCAGGCTCCCGCCCACCGACTCAATCTCCCGCGCAATGTCCTCCGCCGTCCGGCGTTTTGTCCCTTTGAGCAGCGTCTTGCCGGTCAAATAGGTCACGCCATTGTTCTCCGGCGTCTCCGTCAACACGCCTCCGCGAAACACCGACCGTATCTGCACAAACGGCAGTCGATGATCTTCCTTCACCAGCAAGCGAAGCCCGTTGGCCAGCTCAAACTTCTGAATCGGCCGCTCGCTCGCCTGATCGCCGGCAACGGTCCGCTTCGGCGCTGCTCCCTGCGGCAGGAGCGCGTAAATGGTCCGGTTGTCTGCCGTCAGATATTCCCGCGCCACGCGTTGTATGTCGGCCGGAGTCACTCGTTTTACGGCATCGAGATATCGATGCGAAAAATTCAAATCGTTCGCCGTCAGCCAGCTCCCTCCCAAATCCTGCGCCTGCCCCTGCATGGTCTTGCGGGTCGCCAGCGTGGCCGACACAAATTGTTTCACCGCCTTGCCGACTTCCTGCGCGTCAACCGGATTGGCCCTGATCTTTTCGACCTCGGCCAGCATGGCGTCGCGCGCCGCGCTGTATTTGTCCGCATCCACCAGCGCGCTGGTTCCCAGCAATCCGGGGTTTCCGGGACTGTAAGTCCACGCGTCTACCGAGTGCGCCACACCCGTCTTCTCCCGCACTTCGCGATACAGTCGCGAACTCCGTCCGCCGCCCAAAATCACTGCCAGCACATCCAGGACGGGCACATCCGGATGCCGCACTTCGGGTATGTGCCAGCTCATATGGATGTGACCCAGTTCAATCGGCCCTTCCTCCACCACCTCGCGCGGCGCGGTCTGCCTCGGTTCCTCCGGCAGCACCGATGGCGCAATCGCCTTTGCCTTCGCCTTCGCATAGGCCTCGCTGATCTGCTTCCGAACCTCCTCGGCTTTCACGTCGCCCACCACCACGTAAAAGACGTTGTTCGGTGCGTAACGTTCGCGATAGTAGCCGGTGATATCCTCCGCCTTCAGCTCATTGTAGATGTCCGGATAACCAATGATGGTGAACCGGTAGGGACTGCGCGTATACGCCGTCTCAAACAACCGGCGGCTCGCCCGTCGTCCGGGATCGTCCTGGTTCATGTCCATCTCGCGCAGGATGACCTGCTTCTCCTTGGCCATTTCCTCCGCCGGCAGCGTGGCGTTCTGCATGATGTCGCACAAAATATCGATCGCCACCCGCGCCCCGGTGTTCGGGACATCGATGTGATACACAGTCCGGTCGAAGGACGTGTAGGCGTTCATGTAACCGCCCGCCTCCTGCACCTCCTGGTCGATTCGCGACGCACCCCGCGTTTTGGTTCCCTTGAAAAGCATGTGCTCCAGCACGTGCGACATCCCCGCGCCCAGCCACGCGCCCTCGTGAATGCTCCCTGTCATCGACCACGCCTGCGCCGACACCACCGGCGCGCTGTGGTCCTCGCGCACGATGATTGTCAGCCCGTTCTCCAGCGTGCTAACCTCCACCCCGGGCGGTATCGCTGGTAATTCTCCGTTGCTGCCGTTTGCTGACAAACCCTGACTGCCGTTTTTCATGCGAATTCCTGACCTGTTCTGTTCAACCCCTCCACGGTACCTGCCAAACATCCATCCGACAACTGGGAACCGGCAGCCGCACTCAGGTCTTGGAAATCCGCATCAACGCCCCGGCCTTCGCCTGCTTGTTTCGCGGGAGAAACGGCTTTCGGAAGGCCTCGTGGAAGTCGTATCCCTTGTCGAACTCGGTTCGCGTGTCCTTCTCGGTCTTGGCCAGCAATCCGTAGTCCACCATGATGAACACCAGGTCGCCAAAATCCCGGCACGAACGCACCCCCCACTCCTGCAAAACCGTGATCGCCATCGGGCCATACTGCTGCAGGGCGTATTCGCGGATGCCAGCCAGCAGCTCCTGCCCGCTCACGTGCCGCAACGCCTTGCTCTCCTTGCCCACCATCTTTTGCGTATGATCCAGCGACTCGCGCACAAACAGGTACGCGTCGCGATGATAGCGCGAGTCCTTCTTCAGGATCTGGTCCAGAACTTCTTCAAATGAGCTTGCTTGCATGTTCTTAAGGTTTCGCCGGTCCAGTCTCAACGACTGCTCCACCCGGCGGATGTGCCGTCCGATAAGCCCTGACGAACCACCCTGTCAGCAATAATCCGACGACTATACACAGCACAAACTGTTCCTGTTTTGTCAATCGGATCATCACCCCAAATGTAGCCGAAAAATCAGGCGGCGACAATGTTTACCAGACGCCCCGGAACGACAATGGTTTTCTTGATCGTTTTGCCTTCTATAAAAGGCTTCACCTTGTCGCTCGCCAGCGCCGCAGCTTCCAGTTGGGCCTGCGTGGCGTCGGCAGCCACCACCAGTTTGTCCCGTAATTTGCCATTCACCTGCACCGGAATCTCCAGTGTGCTCTCGACAAGCAGCGCCGGGTCGTGCTTCGGCCAGGGCACGTAAGCCAGGGTTGTCTCGCCGGTGTTGCGCACGGCTTGCAACCGCGCGAACAACTCCTCCGCCAAATGGGGTGCAAACGGCTGGAGCAGGGTAAGGAAATCCCGCATCACCGATGCCGGCCTCACCTCCCACGTGATCGCTTCGTTTACGAATACCATCAGGGCCGATATCGCCGTGTTGAAGCGTAATCCATCGAGGTCTTCCGTCACTTTTTTGATCGCCGTGTGCAGGGTCTTGAGTTGTGCAGCGCTCGGCTCGACGTTCTGGATCGCCGCGCTCAACCGGATCTTCCCGAGCAATTCCTGTCCCGAAGCCCCGGCGGTCATCGCCTGTTCGAATTCCGTCTCGCTCTGCTCATCCACAAACAACCGCCACACGCGCCCGAGGAAGCGATACACGCCTTCGACACCCTTCGTGCTCCAGGGCTTCACCATCTCCAGCGGTCCCATGAACATCTCGTAAAGCCGGAACGCGTCCGCGCCGTATTCCTTGAGCACGTCGTCGGGATTCACCACGTTCCCGCGCGACTTCGACATCTTCTGCCCGTCCTCCCCGAGAATCAGTCCCTGGTTCACCAGCTTGAAAAACGGCTCGGGCGTCGAGACAAAACCGAGATCGAAGAGGACCTTGTGCCAGAACCGCGCGTAGAGCAGGTGCAAGACCGCGTGCTCGGTCCCGCCCACGTACAAATCCACCCCGGGCTTCTCCGCCGACGCATCGGCTCCCGTGCCCATCCAGTATTTCTCCGCTTCCTTCCCGATGAACGCCTGTGAATTCCCCGCATCGAGATACCTCAAATAGTACCAGCAGCTTCCCGCCCATTGCGGCATGGTGTTCGTCTCGCGCGTCGTTCCGTCCGGCAGATTCACCCAATCCTTCGCCCGCGCGAGCGGCGGTTGCCCGTCCGAGGTCGGCTTGTAGTCCTCGAGCTTGGGCGGCAGCACCGGCAACGCCGACTCTGGCAGCGCCTCGTGATGCCCGCTGCGCCAGACAATCGGGAACGGCTCGCCCCAGTACCGCTGCCTGCTGAACAACCAATCCCGCAGCTTGTAATTAATCGTCTTTCTGCCCAGCCCCTTCTCCTCAAGCCAGGCCGTGATCTTCCGTTTCGCCTCCGGCGTCGCCAAACCCGTGATAAAGCCCGAATTCACGCTGGTCCCGTCACCCACAAACCCAATCGACTCCTGGCCTTCGGGAGCCTGGACCACCTGCCGAATCGGCAGATTAAACTTCTTGGCAAACTCCAGGTCGCGCTCGTCGTGCGCCGGCACCGCCATGATCGCTCCCGTTCCATACGACGCGAGCACATAGTCCGCGATCCAGATCGGAATCTTCTCCTGGTTTACCGGATTAATCGCATAGGCGCCGGTGAAGACTCCGGTCTTCTCCTTCGCCAATTCAGTGCGCTCCAGATCACTCTTCCCCGCGGCGAATTGCTGATACCGCTTCACCGCTTCGCGCTGCTCCGCCGACGTGATCTGCTCCAGCAATCTGTGCTCCGGCGAAAGCACCATGTACGTCGCCCCAAACAACGTATCCGGCCGCGTTGTGAACACCCGAATGCTCGTTCCCGAATCCGCAATTTGAAATTCGACCTCTGCGCCTTCTGAGCGTCCGATCCAGTTCCGCTGCATCTCCTTCAACGAATGGCTCCAGTCAATCGTCTCCAGATCGTTCAGTAATCGTTCCGCGTAAGCCGTGATGCGCAGCATCCATTGCCGCATCGGCTTGCGAATCACCGGAAAGCCGCCAACCTCACTCTTCCCGTCGATCACTTCCTCATTCGCCAGCACGGTGCCCAACTCCGGACACCAGTTCACCGGCGCTTCGGATACGTACGCGAGGCGTCGATTGTCGCGATAAGCCCGGCGTTCCTCCTCAGTCTTCAATTCGGCAGGGTAGGGGAGTGTCTCGATCGGTTCCGCCTTGTTGGTCTTCGGATTGAACCATGAGTTGTAAAGCTTCAAGAAAATCCACTGCGTCCACTTAAAATACTTCGGATCGGTCGTGTCCACCTCGCGGGTCCAGTCATAGCTGAACCCCAGCGATTTTATCTGCCGCTTGAAGTTGGTGATGTTCGCCTCAGTCGTTGCGCGCGGATGCTGCCCGGTCTTGATCGCATACTGTTCCGCCGGCAATCCGAACGCGTCCCAGCCCATCGGGTGCAGGACGTTGAGACCCGTGGCTCTCCGATAGCGCGCCAGAATGTCCGTGGCAGTGTAACCCTCCGGATGTCCCACGTGCAGGCCCGCCCCGGAAGGGTAGGGGAACATGTCGAGGATGTAGTACTTGGCGGGCAACGCCTTGTGCCTCTTCGCAAAGGGGTGCGCCGCCGGAATGGCTTCACCCGGGTTCCAGGCCCGGAAAGTTTGCTGCCGGTCCCAAATCTCCTGCCACTTCGACTCAATCAGATCGAACGGATACTGTTTACGACCAACGGACATAAGCCAGGTATGATGTAGAAACCGCCCCGGCAGGGCAATCGCAGAATTACCCTGCGTGGGAATATACCCCAAATCTCGTGTCCCGCACCGGGACTTCACGCTCAATTGCATTGAATTCCAGAGGCTTGGGAAACTCCGTGAAAGATTCGGCCGTTTCTTACGTATACGATAGTGGAACGAAGTCGTGCGCTCAACGCTCGGAAGCCCCTCATACCTATGAAAACTGCAATCAACAGCCGGATCGCGCTGCCTAAGTTGCCGCGCGGCCAGCTCTTCATCCCGGCGGTCATTTGTGCCTTCCTGGCAAATCTGCCCGCGCTCGGCGCCTCACAGACAGAAACAATCACCCAGGTCGCCAGTGTAACTTCGGCCTTTCCGCCCAAACCCGACGGCCTGACCAATGCCCCAACCATCAAGACGCCCATCATCTCCATTCCTGACAATCTCGTTCGCAAGCTCGGCGGTCCCGATGCCACCAACCTCGCCATTCCTTTCATCGAAAACCTCCTCATCAAGTCCGGCCGCTTTACCCTGAGCTATGCGGAAAAGCCGAAATACCAGTGCTTTGTCAAGCTCAGTGACCTCCAGATAAAACGCGTCGGCAGCTCATCCAGCAGCGGCGGGGGCTTTGGCATGCTTACGAATTTCCTCAGAATAAAACTCAACGGCCAACCGACCAAGCTCGATTTGTCGCAGGACAAACAGGAGTTGAGCGTCCTCTGCAGCGTCTCCATTCAGGTTATGGATTCCGAAAGCAAGGCGGTCGTGGCCGCTGGTGATGGCACTGTGGACAAGACCGACACCATCAAGAACCTCAATACCGAGCTTGCGGGCCTTGCCTCCGGCAGCACGGTGACCAATGAAGTCACCACCAACACTGTTCAGTTTGAGACCCGCGTCATAGAACTGGCATCCTATTACGGTCTCACCAACATGTTGACCCAGTTGGACCCCGTGCTGCTGAAGTCGCAATCATCGCCCGCCGTGCCCACCGAAACCGCAGCAGCGACAGACACCGCGGCCCCTGAGCAGCGCCTGAAGAAGTTGAAGCAATTATTGGATGCCGGCGTCATCGACCAGCAGGATTACGACAAGAAGAAAAAGGAAATCCTGGACGCGCTCTGATCTCCCGCCGTCACGCGCCGACACTCTCCATCTTCAAAAACCGCTTGCGCCACTCGGCTCGCGACAGCTTGCCGCGTCCGTTTACTTCCAGGCTGTCCACGAACATCCATTCGCGCGGTATCTGCCACGCCGGGAGTTTCTCGAGCAAAAATTGCTTCAAGGATTCGTTGCTGAGCGCCGAACGCGCCGCCACGCAGGCCACAACGATCTCCGTCCGCTCCGCTTGCGCGCTGGGCGCCCCGAACACCAGGCAATCTCTCACTCCCGGATGCAGCAACAGCACACGCTCCACTGCCTCCGGGGATAACTTCCGCCCCGCTACGTGGATCTGGTCACCCGCCCGCCCGCGCAAATAAACCATCCCGTTGGAAATATCCGCCAGATCGCTGGTCTGGAACCGTCCGCCATCCAATTCGGCGGCGTGTTTCGGCCAATACGCCTCGCCTACCGCCCCGCTGCGCACTTCCAGGCAACCATTTTGCCCAACGCTGACCTCCACGTTCTTCATTGGTTGCCCGGCGCAAGCCGCCTCGGCGCGCGGCACTTCCGACCGGTCATAGGCAATCCCGCCGCATTCGCTCGAACCGTAAAAATTGTGGACCTTCAACCCCTGCGCCGCGTAAATGGCATCTTCCAACCCCAACGACAATGGCGCTCCCGCCGAAATCGCCAGTCGCACATTCGTCGGTACAGCGTTTGCCTCATGCCAGGTCCGCCACAACGCCGGCACCGCCGGCAGCGTCACCGATTCCTGGCTCGCCGCCGCGCGTCGCACGCTCTCTGGCATCGGCGAATCCACCAGCACCAGTGGTATTCCGTGCAGGAGCAGCGGCAGCACCAGGTTCGAAAATCCGTACGAGTGCGCCTGCGAGACGACTCCCAAATTCGGCCATTCGGGCCGGAGCCCCATCGTCGCCACGATATTCTCCGCGTCCGCAGCCAATTGCTCGCCCGTGAATGCCACCATCCGCGCCTCGCCCGTCGTCGCCGACGTCAGCTTGAGGTGAACGCAGCCTTTGGGAAGCTTTTCGATCACCGGCGGCGATTGCCCCGGCTCCAGCGGGCACACCACCTGTCCCGACCGCCATGCCCGGAGCAGTGTGAAAATGAAATCCCGCCCTTGTGGGAACGCCAGCGATCCAGCCAGCTTTGCCTCGGTCAGGGACGCCAGTTGCGCGAATGTCCAGCATTCGCCGTGCGCCGGATCATGCAAGGCGATTGCATCCCGATTTTCCTGCGCAATTTGACGCCAGCGTTCGTAAAGCATTGTCAGTCCGAAGGACCGGCGTTACGGTAAACCACGACTGCACAATGCTCAATAGAGTAGTTCACCATCCAAACCAGCCCGCCGGCACTTCTCTTTGCCGGAGCGCGGCTGTGTCCAGCGGACCAGCCGCAGCAATGTCCGCCTCCGCGGGCGTTTTCGGCCTTGCGCCTAGCCGTCCTGCGCACAATTTCTTTCGGAGCGCGGGTGTCCCCACCCGCAGCGGCAACTTGCGCCAGGAATCCCGGCACTGCACGAACCGGCTGTCCAGGCTGGGGGCGTTTCTTTCGTCTTTCCTCACAATCCGCGTTTTCAGAATCCTGCTATTCTCGCTCGCCGCACTCCTTTCCGGCTGCACCACGCCCCCCGTCGCCCCGCCGCCCATCTCCGCCCGCCAACCCTTCAATTTCCAGCGCGACACCTTCGCCTACGCCAACCAGCTCGTCTGGGATTATTACTACGACGACCATGGTAAATGGGTCAGCAAACCGCATGACCCGAAACCCGATTACACCCACCACTGCTTCGTCGTCGTTCGTTCCGCGCGCCAATTCTTTGAGCACGCCCGCTTCGATCCTTCCCAACCCATCGCCGACACCAACACCTATCGCCAGCTCATCCATCGCGTCCTCGCCAGCAGTCCGAAACGCGAATTCCCCGATGCCCGCAAAGTCGTCATTCCCGGCTACGCCGACCTCCGCGATTTCAGCCGCGCCCAGGAGCACCTTCTCAAGCAGGAATGCGGGGGCGCCTGGCAAAGCTACGTCCAGCGCGGTCATTGGCGCATCATGTATCCCTTCAGCCGTCATCAGCAGGAGAACATGTCCGCAAAACTCGTGCAGGAAATCCGAAACAACCGCCCGCCCGTCGTTCATCTCGTCCGCTTCCCCCAGCTCACCATCAACCACGCCATCCTCCTCTTCGACGCCACCGAAACTGATCGCCAGATCATCTTCACCGCCTACGACCCCAACAAACCCGATCACCCCGCCCAACTCATTTACGACCGTGCCACCCGCACCTTCGATTTCCCCGCCAACGACTATTTCCTGGGCGGCCGCGTCGACGTTTACGAAGTTTATCAGGGCTGGTGTTATTGATGGATGAAGTCGGTTCCTCAACAGTAATGCCAGCCGGCCGCGATTTCATCCGACCTCATCGCTCGCATTTGGCCTGGTAGGACGCGGCACTCCGTGCCCGCCGCCGCATGCCGAACAGGTTCCATAACAGTACGGGTTCACAAACAGCGCGCCACCGTTTGGAGCTCGGGAGCTTGCTCCCGCTTTCCCAGCGGCCCATGAGAAGGCGTCCGCCGCTACCATCCTGCGAACAGTCCCCGCAGTTAAGCTTCCCAAGGTTTTTCGCCTTCGCCCTCTTCGCACCCTTCGCGCCCTTTGCACGACACCCTTCGATTTTCCACCCACATGACAAACACCCGCCGGCGGTGGATGGTCTGAAAGAGAGACCTTATGAAACTCGCAAAACATCCCAACATGCTCTACCGCCAGCTTGGCAGCACCGGAGAGGAAGTCTCCGCCATCGGCTTGGGTGGATGGCACCTCGGACTCCAACAAGTGGACGAACCGCTCAGCTTCCGGATCGTCCGCACCGCCATCGATCGCGGCATAACCTTCATGGACAATTCCTGGGACTACAACAACGGCCTCAGTGAGACCCGCCTCGGCAAGGCGCTCCGCGATGGTTACCGCGACAAGGTCCTCCTCATGACCAAAATTGACGGCCGAACCAAAAAGGAAGCCGCCAAACAGCTCGACGAATCCCTCCGCCGTCTGCAAACCGACTACATCGACCTCGTCCAGCATCACGAAATAATCCGCTACGAAGATCCGGATCGTACCTTCGCCGAGGACGGCGCCAACGCCGCGCTCGTCGAGGCCCAGAAGGCCGGCAAACTCCGGTTCATCGGCTTCACCGGACACAAGGACCCGCATATCCATCTTTACATGCTCGCAACAGCCCGCGAGCACGGGTTCCGATTTGCTACCGCCCAGATGCCGCTGAACGTGATGGACGCCCACTTCCGCAGCTTCGAAAAACTCGTCGTGCCGGAACTGGTCCGCGACCAGATCGGCGTGCTCGGGATGAAGCCACTGGCAAACGGCATCATCCTAAAGTCAAAGACCGTGACTCCCATCGAATGCCTCCATTACGCCTTAAACCTGCCCACCTCAGTCGTGATCACGGGCGTCGATCGAATGGAAATTCTCGAACAAGCCTTCGAGGCCGTCCGCACCTTCAAGCCAATGAGCCAGACTCAAGTCGACGCCCTCCTCGCCAAAACCGCCCAAGCCGCCGCGCACGGCGAGTTCGAGCCTTTCAAAACCTCATCCCTCTTCGACAGCACGGCCCAAAACCCGTCCTGGCTGGGCGATGAACCCCGGCGCCTCCAGGACCTGCTCAAAGAAACCACGCCGCGGAGTTGATCCACCGCCTGGTCTACATGTCTCCTTGCCTGGCGTAAAGAAAACCGGGCCGGTCACGATTGACGAACGCCCCTGAGCTACAGCCGCTCTCTCCCTGCGTATCCCGAATCCAGATCGTGCCAGAACTCGATGTCCTCCTCGTCGCGTTCCCAGCACAGAAAAACTTCGCGCCCGCCAATCACAGCCGGGAAATCCACCAGGCCGCGGGCCATGTCCTTGATGATGATTTCGCGCACGGCGAATTTTTGCAGCAGGTCCTTGATGTTTGAGAGCAGCCGCGCCCAGCCGTTCACCAGGTCGCCGCCCATGTCCCTCCCGGTCCCCATCAGCCCCGACAGCTTTCGATCGGTCTTCTCCAGTTCAACCCGCAGCTCGTTCAGCCGATCCAGCCACTGGCGCAACGTGGGCAGCAGGGCGCGCGCTTCGTCCCGGGTATAGTGTTTCTGGTAGCGGTACGCCATGCAATCAGCAGCGGCGGGCGCCGCGCATTCCTCCGGCGCTAATTCCTGCCGCTGTTTCCGAGCTTCTTTTTGATTTCGTCGTTCGCTTCAAGCGAAAGTGATTTCCGCCACGATTCCCGCGCCTTGTCCAGTTGCTTCATCGCCGCGTAAATATCGCCGAGGTGATCGAACAGGATCGCGTCCGGTTCCGGCGACAATTCGATCGCCTTCAATTCCTGCGGCAGCGCGGCATCGGGCTTCTTGAGCTTATAGAGCACCCAGCCGAGGCTGTCCAGATAAGCCGCGTTCGCCGGTTCCAGTCGCACCGCCTTCTCGATCAATTCCCGCGCGTGGTCCAGCTTCATGCCGTGATCCGCCAGCATGTAACCGAGATAATTCAGCACCTCCGCCGATTCCGGTGACAGGTCCAGCGCCTTGTTGAAAAATTGCTCCGCCTCCGAATAATCCCCCTTGCGTTCATAAGCCGCGCCTGCCTGGAAATAAAAATATTCATCGAGACGCCGCGGCTCCGACGCGCGGGCGAGAAGCTCCGCCGAGGTGAAATGGTTGACGGCGTTCGTGTAATCCTTTTCGCGGCTGCAGGCCAGCCCGGAGAGAAATTCCTCCCGGAATGTTTCCTGGAATTTTGCCTTTGCCTTGGCCAGCGTCTGCAGAGCCGCCTTCGTATGGTCCAGGTCAATCTGCACCCCGGCGAGATCATAATACATCTCCTCGCTGTCGTCGCTGAGCAGCAGCGCCTTTTTGAAATAATCCTCCGCCTCCGGCATCTTGTGCGCCTCGCACGCCAGATTTCCCAAAAGGTAGTAGGCCTGTCCGTTTGCCGGGTCTTCCTCCACCATCATTTCCAACTGCGACTGCGCCTTGTTCAGCTCGTGATTGCGCAGGTAAATGTCCGTCAGCTTCGACCGGATATCCGTTCTTAGTGCCGGCAGTTCCACGAACCGGTCCACCAGTTGCAGATAGATTGGCACGGCATTGGTGGTGTCGCCCAGCACGTTGAAGCCATCCGCGAGTTTCAATTGCAAATGCGGATTTTCCGGGCTCAGCACCGCCGCGCGTTGCAGTGCCGCGCGGGCTCCCGCCCGGCAGGCGTCTCGTTCCGTCGGAGCCTGGCGCTCCAGCGTCACGTAGAGATCGCACAGGTCCAGCAGAAACTGGGCGTCAGCCTGCGGTTGTTTGGCCGCGTCGTTCAACGCGGTCAGCGCATCCGCAATTCGCCCTTTTTGCAGGTGGATCAGGAACAGGTTCTCGTAGCCGGTCAGCAATTGCGGCGAACGTTTCACCGCGGTTTCGCTGGCCGCCAATGCCTCCGTCTCCTTCCCCAGCCGTGAGTATACCCGGCCCAGCCGTGCGTAGATTGCTCCTGATGCGCCGGGTACCGCCGTCGCCCGGACCAGCAGTTCGAGCGCCTGTTCCGGCTGCCGCAATTGCAGGTAACGCCGGGAAAGTTCCAGCACCAATTCCTCGTTGGCCGGATCCCTCAACGCCGCCTGTGACAATTCCGTCAACGCATCATCCGGCTGTTCGTCGAAGTCATAGATCATCCCCAGCGCGTAATGCGCATGGGCCTCAACGTTGTTAAGATCAACGTCGGAGGAGTCTTCTACGATGTTGGTAAGCGCCTGGGGAGCCCCCGGCGTTCCACCGTCGGCCTGGCTTTTTTGACGGGGGGTGGAACACCCTGCGAGCAGCATCAGCAGCGCTCCGCAGGCAAGGGTCGTCACCCCGCGATGGCAGCTTTCCAGCATGCGGTAGGATACCTCTTTATGGCGTCCGCGCAACCCCGGGCGGGATTGCGCGGCGCCGGACAGCTTCGCTCCTGGACCGGTCGGGCCGGTTACTTCTGCCAGGTGCGCTTCTTGTGGCGGTTCGCCCGCAGTTGCTTGCGGCGTTTGTGCTTGTTGATCTTTGCTTTCCGGCGCTTTTTAAGTGAACCCATATGATTGTCAGGGGCGATTAGTATACTACTTTGTTCAGCGGATATTCAATGATTCCTTCCGCGCCCGCTGCTTTCAACAGCGGGATCAGTTCGCGGACCACATGCTCGTCAATGATCGTTTCCACCGCCACCCAGCCCTTCAGGCTCAGGTTGGAGATGGTTGGATTACGCAATGCGGGCAGACTTTGCAACAATTTTGCCAAATTTTTCTCGGCGATGTTCATTTTCAGCCCCACTTTGGCCTCGGCCTCCAGGGCGCCCTGCAGCAGCATCGCCAGGGTTTCGATCTTCCGCCGCTTCCATTTGTCCTTCCACGCACCGTGATTCGCGATCAACCGCGGTGTCGAGGACATCAAAGTGTCGACAATACGCAGCTTGTTCGCCCGCAGCGAGGATCCGGTCTCCGTCAGCTCCACGATCGCATCCACCAGCTCGTGCGCCTTGAATTCGGTCGCGCCCCACGAGAATTCCACCTCTGCCTTCACCCCGTGCTGCTTCAAATATTTCTTCGTCAAGCCGACCACTTCGGTGGCGATTCGTTTGCCCTGGAGGTCCTTCACCGACTTGATCGACGATTGTTCCGGCACCGCCAGGACCCAGCGCGCCGGCTGGCGAGTGGCCTTGCTGAATTGAAATTCACCCACCTCATGCACCTTGGAATCGTTTTCCTGGATCCAATCGAACCCGGTGATCCCGCAATCGAGGTATCCGTGCTCCACATAACGGCTGATCTCCTGCGCGCGAATCAGCCGGATTTCGAGCTCCGGGTCGTCCACGTAGGGAATGTACGAACGGCTGCTGACCTGGATGTTGAATCCGGCCTTGGCCATCTTCTCCACCGTGGCTTCCTGCAAACTGCCCTTGGGCAATCCGAATCTTAGCGTCTGCTGTTTCTTCATATACCGGCCCACTGACTCCCGCGCCCAACCGGGCCATGCGGGTCGCAAATCATGCCGCCAGCCAGCCTGCACCGCAAGCCGTCATTTGCCGTGTTCGAAGGACAATTTTTGTGTATTCTTTTCCGTTTTGCGGACATCTATGGGTGAATGTCAACACCGCCGGACGTGGACCTCCTGCACGAATTCGTGGCTCGCAATTCCCAGCCAGCCTTCGCCGAACTCGTGTCCCGCTACGTCAACATGGTCTATTCCGTGGCCGTGCGCCGGGTTGGGAATCATCATCAGGCGGAGGAAATCACCCAGGCGGTCTTTATAATCCTCGCCCGGAAGGCGCGCTCGCTCGGCCGATCCACCGTCCTTTCGGGCTGGCTGTTCCACACCGCCCGCCTCACCGCCGCGAATTTCCAGCGCTCGGAAATCCGCCGTTTCCACCGCGAGCAGGAGGCTTTCATGCAATCGCAGTCGACCGAATCCTCCGCCGCGGACTGGCAGGAGATCATGCCGCATCTGGACGACGCCATCGCCGGCCTTGGCGCCAGGGACCGCGATGCCATCGTCCTGCGTTTCATCAACGGTCGCGACAATCATCACGTCGCGGCCGTCCTTGGCGTCACCGAAGGCGCAGCGCAGGTCCGCGTGAGCCGCGCCGTTGAGAAGCTCCGCAAGATCCTTGCCCGACGTGGCGTTGCGCTTTCTGCTGCCGGCCTGACGGGCGCCATCGCCGCACACTCCGTCCAAGCCGCGCCTGCTGCGTTGGCTGCATCCGTCACTGCCGGCGCCATTCAAGGCGCCGTACTCGCCGCCTCAACCGTTACTCTTGTGAAAGGAACATTGAATCTTATGGCTTGGAGCAAAACCCAGATAACGATCGGCCTCGCCCTCATCGCTGTGGTTGGTTACCAGTACGCCCGGAGCAGCGCCCAGAACAGCCAGTTGGCGGCCGTCCGGGCGCAGTTGACACAAGCGCAACAACAGTTGGACGCCCAGGCGGATGCGCTACGCAAAATCGCGGAGGAGAACTCCGCGCTTGCCGAAGACAAGCGGAATGCCGAGGCCGCCGCCGCCCGGCTCCGCGCGGAAAAACAACTCGCCAATGCGAACGCCGCCTCCGCTGCCACTCGTAACGCGGCCTCTAACTCTACAGCTTCGCCCAGTTCCGATACTACTCCTCCCGCGAGTGGCCTCGCGCGGATTCTCGCGGATCCGGTGCTGAAGCAATACCTCGTTCGCAAGGAATTTGATAAAATGAGAACCCGCTATGAATCCTTGCTCACGACGCTCAATCTAAGTGCGGACCAAAGCGATCAGTTCATCCAGATTCTCGGCAACGCAAGAATGACGAACATCGAAATCGGCGTCGCATTTACACAGGGGCAAATCAGCCGTGCGGATGCGCACCAGGCCGCCGACGCCGCTGCTGCCAGCGTGGCCACGCAGTTGCAGTCGCTGCTGGGCTCTGCCGGATATGCTCAATTTCAGCAGTACAACCAGGAACTCCCCGCCCAGACCGCCGTTAAACTCCTGAATAATCAGCTCACCGACAATCCGCTGACCGCCGATCAAAGCACCCGTTTGTTTCAATTGGTCATGACGGAGCCTTTCCACCTCACGCACGGCATCGCCGGTGATTCGGACGCGGTGATGTTCAGTTCTCCGGAGAATGTGGAGAACTATTTCCAGCAGGTTGCCGATAGTCACCAGCGCCTCCTTCAACAGGCCGCCGGTTTTCTCAGCGCCGATCAGTTGTCCGCGTTTGGCACGGTCCTCACCAATACCCTGGCTGATATGAGATCCAGGACCGCCAGCCTGATGCAGAAACAATGAGCATGTTGCGCTGGCGTACTCGTACGCCTGCCCTGTATTCTCCGGCAGGGGTTGGATGATCCGCGATTTGTAACTTCGACCCTTATCCTTTACAATCCGGGTGCTCTTGCTATTCTCGCGGCAAGTAATTCCCGGAGTCGAACTATGGACCATTCACTGTTTCCATTGCTAACCCTGGTGTTGGTGCTTCCTCTCTTTCTTATCTTCAGCATTTACATGCTGGTGGTTAAAGCGAGCAATCCGGAAAGCATGTTCCGCGCTCTCGATCCCGCGGCTCTCAGCGCCGAGCGGCAGCAGGCCGTTTCCCAGCATTCACAGTGGCTCGCCGGCCAGGATTTCCATTACCTCACCGCTTTTCAATTCGGCAGCATTCAGGTGGTGGTTTTTCAGCAGACCAACGCTCCCCGTTACTTCAGCCTGAACTTTGCGAAGACCCTGAGTTATGATCTCGTGACCATGTTTGCAGACACGGTTAGCCTCACGACAGGGAGTAGCGACGCCATCGGTGCGTTGCCGTGTCAGCCGGGCGCCTATAAACAGGGCTTCCCAGGCGTCAGCGCGGACGCCGCCCTCCAGCGTCACGCGGATGCTGAAAATTATCTGCTGCAGAAGTTCGGCATCCAGTGGCAGCAACTTACCAAGCCTTACGAACAGCTCGTCCTCGACGGCATCCGCAATCAGATGGCTTACGTCCGTTCTCAATTCCTATGGCCCGTCCGCGCGTTGGGCTGGCATTTCGTCAAACGAAAGAAAATGGCGAACGTCTCAATCCAGCAGCAGTTTCCGTAAGGAGTATCGACGGTGCAGGGCAGGGGAATGAGTCTCCAACCAGATTGGAGTTTGCGGCTTCCATGGATCCTGGATATTGGGGCTCGGAGCTTTAATCCAGATCGCCCAGCGCATACTGAATTCCGTCCAGCTCAAACTGCAGCACCGCCGGATTCTGGAACACCTCGCCGTTGTGACCGAACATGCAATAAAAAACCCGGCCCTCGCCACATTTCTTGATCCACGAAACAGCGTAATCCTTGTCCTTCCGAAATATCGGTTTCACCCCAGCCGTGGCCGGGTCCTCGGGATCAAGCGTCAATAATACCTGGCGGTCGGAACGCGAATAGGGTTTCGCCAATTCGTAGAATTCATCGTGCATCCGGAAGCTTTTTCCGCCCCACACGCGGTTCAACGGATGCTCTGGTTCGTCGACCCGCACTGCCCAATTTCCTGATGGAATCCAGGGATGCCCGCCAAAGGTCGCGCCAATGATTGCCGCGCCCTCCGGCCAGTCGCGAAACGTATCAATCGCCGCGTGTATCCCAATCACTCCGCCCCCATGCTGCGCGAACTCCAAAAGCGCGTGCTTCGCCGATTCCGGGATCGCCAGGTGCGCCGTGCTGTTCAGCACAATGGCGTCGTAGCCGGACAGCACCTTCGCATCAAGCGCGGCGTAATCGCGGCTGAAATCCGCCGTGAACGCGCCGGTCTTCTCTCCGAGAAGTGCAATTGCATGGTTCGCCGCCGGGACGCCGCTTTTATGCAGAATCGCGTCTGCGCGCCAAAACACCAGCAGCTTGCGCGGCTTCTTCGGTTTTGCGGTTGCCTTTCCGGGCAGCGCTGCCTTGATCTTCTCCAGGTCGGCGGGGGCGATTGGCGGCAGAGGCACGGTCCAATAATCAAGATTTCCTGCTTCATCGCCCGACGCCATTTTCTGTCCGTTTGGGTTGAAAATGACTGATACAACCCCGCCCGGATGTCCCACCTGCGTGCAAAGCACCCTTTCCGTCCCGAGATCCCAGACTTTTACTGTTTTGTCCGAGCTTGCCGAGGCCACTTGATCGCTCTTGCCGTCAAACGCGAGCGCGTTCACAGGTTGCGTGTGCTCCTGCAGCATGACTACGCCCTGCGCGCCTTCGATCGGCCACACTTGCACGGTTCCATCGCGGCAGCCGGCCGCGACGTGATTTGCGTCCAACGCCAGGCATTGCACTTCTGAAAGCGCGTCAATCGTGCGGGCCGGTTTGTCGAGTGACGGATTCCAAAGCTGAATCACATTGTTCTCCGTGGCGGTGGCCAGCATCCCGCCGTCCGGCCGGACGGCAAGGCAGGAAATCGGAGCGTCCTGCGCTTCAAAATTCCGGACCACGGCGCCGCTTTCGTAATTTACCAGCTTAAGTCGTGTCCCCTCGACGAGCGCCAGCAGCGGCGCGTTGCTGGAACAAAACGCAACCCGCTTCGCAGTAGTTTTCACGACCCACGTGCGCAACGGCTCGCCGTTGGTTGCGTTCCACGTCCTGACCGTCTGGTCATCCGCATACGAAACGATTGTCTTTCCCCCGTCCCGGTATCCCAGCGCGCGGACTGCGGCGGTGTGGCCCGTGAGCGATCGCAGCACTTCGCCCGTGCCCTTTTCTCCCGTGGCCGCGTCTCGTAATTGAATGACTCCATCTGCGCCCCCGACCAGGAGCAGCCGGCCTGGCGGATCATACTGCAAGACCGAAATTGCCCCGGTCTCCGCATGTGCGAGCGTGCGGTCCGGCTCCCGTTGCTCGTCGGGATCGGGATACACATGCGAAATCCGGGCTGCCGGCGCCGATTCACCCGCGAACGACGGAAAGGCGAAACACGCGAGCAGCAGTTGCAGCAATGGGATTGACGGGCGGGAGGAAAAGAATAGATGCGCGCTCATTGGTTTCCGTTCCAAAAACACCATGCGCACAACATGGTCAAGATCAAACCCGGCTCATTAAAAAGAAAAAGAGGGGGACTCGCCCCTCCGCTTCCTTCCAGTTACTTCTGCCAGCCGGGAAAACTCCCTCGGCAACAACGTTAAAATGTTGCAAGAAATTGCGCAACCGAAATCTGAAATTGATTCCAGCCATTTGATCATCAACAGGATGCGAGCGCACGCAGTCATAGCAGGCGTTTCACTACGCCCAGCACACCCTGTTTTACCGCGGAACGATGATGCGACCCTCCCGTCGAATGCAAGATGGTTTCACGATTCTTCAGATACCATTCGTAGCTCTCCACGAACATTTCATTGTTGGAATGGCGCGGCTTCCAGCCCAGTTCCGTCTTTGCCTTGGTGATGTCGAAATACAGCGACTTTCCATACATCAATGCGTGATACGGCCCCAAGGGCGATAATCCTAGCGCGCTGGTCAAATTCATCAAAGCCACCGCCGGAGCCATCGGCACATTCCGGACATGGGCTCCCGTCTTCGCATGCGCGCATAGATTTTCCAATACCTCGCGCATGGTCCCGAATTTCTCCGCCCCGCAATTGTAAATGGCCGGCCCGGGCCGCGCCGCCGCCAGGATGCAGGCCTCAGCCAGGTCATCCGCGTGGACGAATTGATAAACATTATTCCCGCCGCCCAGGACCGGAACGTTGTAACCCTCCCGAATCCATTCGAACAAAATCTGAAAAATCCCCAGCCGCCCGTGTCCCATGATCGTCCGCGGTCGGATGATCGTCACGTCCAGACCGGATTGCACATACTGCGCGCAAAGTTTTTCTCCCTGCAATTTGGCCCGGCCGTAGGCCTCGGCAGGCGTTGGCGGTGTTTGCTCGTTTACCGGATTGGACTTGGGCGCGCCGAACACTGCGCTCGAGGACACGTAAATGACCTTCCCGGCCTTTTGTCCCTGCGCTGCCTTGAGCAGATTCTCCATGCCCCGCACGTTCACCGACTCGAACAACTCCTTGTCCTTCGCCAGCGGGACCTGCGCCACACAATGATAAACGGTGTCGCAGCCGGCGCAGGCTTCCTTCACTTGCCCTGGATCCCGAATGTCCCCCTGCACAAAACTCACGTCGGCCTGCCGGTCGGTGGCGTCCGCGAGGTCGAATATTTTTACGCCGAATCCCCGCGCGCGCAGCCGGTCCCGCAGCAGCGAACCAAAATAGCCCGATCCACCCGTGATGAGCGCAGCGCCTGGCATCAGATTTGGATTCCTTGCTCCATGCACCATTGCAATGACCGCCGCATTCCCTCTTCGAGATCAACTTTCGGCTGGAATCCCAATTCGCGCTCGGCCTTGCCCACGGAGCAGGCGATGGTTTTGTTCATCTCCGAGAGCACGTGAATTTTTTGGTGGTACATGCCCGCGGACTGCAGCAATTTATCCATCCAATAGGCTGCTTCGCTCGCCACACCGGGCAGTCGCATCCGTTTATGCGCGCATTTCTGGCCGAATTCCGTTTCCAAAAGCCGCTCCACGGTATCCAGGATTTCGTTCATGGAATACGGTCTTTTGTCCGCAATCCAATAGACCTGCCCGTTGGCTCGGCCCACCGACGCGGCCAGCAGCAAACCCTGGCAGAGATTGTCTACATATCCCATTGACCGGAGATTCTTCCCGCTCCCGACAACCGGCGCCTTGCCGTCGCGAATCATTTGAAAGAACAAGGTCTGGCGCGGCGGCTGATTCGGACCGTAAAACCACGGCGCGCGAATGATCACGGTCTCGATACTTCCGGTCTGCTGGCGTTCCTTGACCGCGAGTTCCATGAGCATCTTGGACCGCCCGTAGTTCATGTACGGGTGATACGGGGAAAGTTCGTCAAACAAATGGTCGGGATGAGGATTGCACCCGCAGGGTGAATTCGAGGATACCACCACAGCCCGCCGCACTTCGTTTTTGATCGCCGCATCAAGCAAATTCTTCGTGCCCTCCACATTGATCGAATAGAAATCCGCGACCCGCCGCGGATGAATGATTCCGGCGGTGTGAAAGAGAATCGCCCGCTTCGATCCCGTGCAGAACCGGTCGCAATCCGCCGCGCTCTGGATGTCACCGGTGACGATCTCAATGCGGTCGGAAAGCTTCTTCAGCGGCGCCGGGTCCTGTCCGGGCAAAACCAGGCATCGAATGCGCAATTCCTTTGCCGGTTGGCTCAATTCCGGATGATCCGGCAGTCCACGGATTAATGCGTGGACAAGGCTCGTTCCCAGCCAGCCGAGCGGACCGGTAACCAATACTAGATCGGTTTGCAAATTCATCGTGAAATCACGCGATTATGGAGTTGGGCCTCGCTGCGCCAGAAATTCGATTTGCAAAAGGGCAGGGGAGGGCTGGTCGATGTTTTCAGTCGAGGTGCCAATGCCATTGCGGGCTAGTATTTGTAGAGGCTGCCGTCTTGCCAAGTTAAAGTTCGGTTTCGAACTGCCGTCATTTGGCGCCGCTCAGGAAATGCAGCGCATTTCTCCGTGCGAACGCCATGACTGACCCCTGGGGATTCACGCCGGGCGCCGTGCACAGGAGGCTCGCGTCGGCGATCCGCAAATTCTTGAACCCATGAACGCGTCCAAAAGAATCCGTCGCGCACCTGTCTTTATTCTCGCCCATTGGACACGACGAGAATAAATGAATGGTCATGAGGTTCGCCAGCCCGTCCGGCAGCACGTCCGGCAATCGCTTCAGGTCGTCGGACTTCGTAAGCGGCTGGCTCCGGTTGATGCTCGGAAACAACTCGGTGGCCCCGGAAGCAAACAGAATTTCCGCGAGCTTCCGCAACCCGTCTGCGAGATCGCGGCGGTCATTCCCGGTCAATTGATAGCGCACCAGCGGATCCCGGAATCCGGCGATCGTGCGAACTGTCCCCCGGCTCTCGCCCGCGCTCATGGCGTAGTAATTGGCCATGCGTTGCCAGTCATCGCGCGCCGCAGCCGCATGATTCGGATGATCGATCATTCCCAGCGCCAGGTACGCACGCGAACTGATCGAGCAGCCGAAGCTCAGCCGCGGCGAGAATTCCTTCACCTGGTGCACCGGCACACCCATCTCCGCCGAGTTCACCTCCTCCGCGAATCGCGCCATGATTTTCACGGTCGGATGCAGCCGCAGCGCGTCTCCGATGTTGCGCGTGATCCCGCTGCGGCGGAGCAGGGCAGGGGACTGCACCGCGCCTCCGCAAACGAACAACGCCTCGGCCTGAACGCTCACGGCGCCGCGCGCGTGTTCCGCGTTTAAAATCCAACGGCCGTTTTCCTGTCGCAAATTCGCCACCCGCGTCCCCGGCAGCAGCCGTCCGCCCGCCCGTAAAAATCGCGGCACAAACGTCTGCGTCATGGATTGCCGCTTGCCGGCGCTGGAGGCCTGGTTCTCGTAGCGAAACCAGCGTGGCACCTCGAGCGATTTCCAACCCAGGCGCGCCGCTCCGTCGTGCAGTTTGAGGGAGGCCGCCGGCGCAGCGCCCGGCAGCAGCGACACCGAGATGTCCTTCTCACACGCCTCGAAGTGCGGCTGCAATTCCTTCTCGCTCAATCCCTGCACCTGAAACTCCCGCCGCCAAATCTCCAGAATCTCCGGTGGCGTCCGATGATACAATCCGCTGTTGATCTCGCTGCCGCCTCCCACGCACCGGCCCTCCACGTATGCAACCTTGTTCTTGCCCAATGCCACCGTCTGACCGCCGTTGCGGTACTTTTGAAGCATCTCTTCCTTCGAAAAGGGTTCGCACGAATCGAGCCCGTAAAATGGCCCCTCCTCGATCAACAGCACGTCCCGCCCCGCCTCGGCCAGCAGACATGCTGTGATCGCGCCGCCCGGACCCGAACCGATGACCGCAATTTCGCATTTCAATTCGCCCGGCGGCTCCGGGATGACCTGGCCGGCGGCCTGATCTGTCCGCATCGCAGGCGGTGCAGCACAGCGCTCGGCTCCCGCCGGCGGCCTGCTGTATAAAGCAAGCGTCGCCAGGCTCTCGTAGTAGCGGATTAAATCGCGTTGAAACCCCATGTTCGCATTTTTCCAGGCCTCGATTTGTGATCGCCGGACTCCGGGCTCACAACCATGAAACAATTTCCCGGCACGCAGCAGCCCGAAAACATCAAACCCCAGCGTCGCCAGCTCCATCGGCCTCCGCAAGTAATCCGGCATCTGCGCGCGCTGCCGCAGGACGAATTGCGTCAGGTCGTTGTAAGGTCCGGCAAGTTCGGGATGGTCAGGCGCTTCGTGGCCTTGCGCGATTGCCCATGCCAGCCCTGAGACCGTGTCGTGCGACCAGAAATGGGCGAAACCGTCCATCCTCGTTCTCAACGGCCCGTGGCCAGCCAGAGCACCAGCAGCGTCAAACCGCCGATCGCGTAGCTCACCTTGTCCCGCAGCGCGAATACGATCGGGTCCTCGTGCATCAGGCCGCGATGCGCGATAAACCAGACGCGGCTGATCCAGTAAAGGAGCAGGGGACAGACCAGCAACAACAGCATCGGATGATGGTAAAGCACCTGGACTTCATGGCTGTTCACATAAAGCGCCAGCACGAGCGCGGACATATAACCGCTGATCGCTCCCAGCGAGGCCACGAGTTCCCGGTCCGAAGGCGCGTAACCACGTCCCCTGATCTCATCGCGTCCCTTCTGTTGCGCCACGTCAATTTCCTGGAAGCGTTTCACGAGCGCGAGGCTCAGGAAAATGAACATGGAAAACACAAGCAGCCAGAACGAGTAGTTGATCCTTGCCGCTTCATGGCCGGCCACCAGCCGGATGGTATAAAGTCCCGCAAGGCAAAACACGTCGAGAATCGGCACTTTTTTCAAACCCCAGGAGTAACCCGCCGTCAATCCCAGATAGATGGCCAACACCCCGGCGAAGGCATGCCCGACATATTCCGCCAGACCCAGTCCCGCCAGCAGCAGGATCGGAACAATCAATGCACCCGCCGGTATGGACAGATCGCCACAGGCAAGCGGACGCATCCGCTTCGACCGATGATGGCGGTCCGTCTCCAGGTCCAGCAAATCGTTCAAGACGTACATGGCCGAAGCGCTCAGGCTGAACGAGACGAAGGCTAGCACCGCCCAAAGCGCCACCTGGAATTGCGTAAGACTGTGCGATGTCAGCACCGGGACGAAAACAATCAGGTTCTTGACCCATTGATGCGGCCGCAAAGCCCGAAACAACGCCCGAAATCGCGGGCGTTCCGGCAGAAAGACACGCTTCACGTCGGCCACCTTGCGCGCCTTGCGTTCCAGTCCCAACCCGGCATTGACCACGATGGCCGCGCGCGCCTGCTTCCAGACCGGCAGGTCGACGGTTGAGTTGCCGGCGTAATCGAACGCCCGCTCGCCGAAGCGTTCACTGAGCCTCGCACCCTTGTTTTGGCCCCTTAAATTCGTCTGGCCATCGCTGGCCATGACTTCGTCGAACAACCCCAAATGGCGCCCGACGCGCTCGGCCATTTTGTAATCCGAAGCCGTGACCAGATACAGTTTCCTGCCCGATTGCTTTTCCCGTTTCAGGTAATCCAGAAACTCGTGATGATAAGGCAGCGTCGAGGCATCCACCTCGACACGCGCCGCCAATTCAGCCTTGAGTCGCGCCCGGCCCTGCAGCAACCAAAACGGCGCCCGTAATAGGGCCGCTGGATCGCGCTTGGCCAGCAGGACCAGGTATTCGAACATCAGATCCGTGTTGATCAGCGTGCCGTCGAGATCGACGCACAATGGCGCCGGTTCAATGGCCGGGGCTGAAACGGTTTGGGGAGCAACGTGCATTTCTGAACAAATGGAGAGTACCGAACCGCCTGACAGGTTGCCAAGATGAAACCGGATGCTGGCCGGGCGCAGTTGGTATCAACAGCTACAGCTTGGCTATAAGGAACTTAGCGCATATACACAGAATATAAGTAATCTTGTGCGCATATAATACTGAGGCCCAACGGCACTCTTTAAAAGGCCCTCTGCGACGAATGCCCCAATGTTATGTCGATCCACTCCGTGCGGGCCGCAGCCAGGATAAAGGCGCCGCCGCAGCTTATCGCAACCGTGCTTTTCCCGCAGTCACGTTCCGCATCAGTTGGCTTGCGGCCAAGATCCATATTGTCCCGGAGAAACTGCTCCGAAATCTGCTCCTCAAGCCAAGGCCGCGATTGGTTCTTGTTCATGTTACCAAAGCTGTACCGGCCGGCGAATTCCGCCAACCGAAAAACATCGGCGCTTCTGACGTGCGGCGAGGCGGGCAGGGGACCCCTGCCCTGCTCCATCATCTTTTCTCCGTGTTCATCCGTGTTCATCCGTGGTTAAATCCTGCCCATGCCGCAGGAACTGCCGCCGAACCAGATCAGCGCCGTCGCCACCCAGGTCCTCAAGACCTGGTGGTTCTGGCTTTGCCTCATTGTCGTCGTCTGGGCCGGCCTGTTTGCCGTTGAACGCGTCACACGTTTCGAATCACGCAGGTTTCAGGCCGAACTCGAGCAAAACGCATCCAATCAACTCGCGGGCAGCCTCACCGTGATCTCCAACAAGCTCCGCGTCCAGATCGCCACAGCCGCCTCAAACGAACTCCGCCGCAGCTTTGCTGACATCACCAACCAGATCGCCGCCGCGCTGGCCCAACCCCAGCTTCGCAGCACCATTTCCGCCGTCGCCTCGCGGCAAGCCACCCAACTGCTCGCCTCCGCCATCTCCCCTGCCCTTTCCAATTTCCAGGCCCGCCTCGCCATCGCCCAGGGTCGCCTCGACTCAGCCACCAATCTCCTCGCGCGCCAATCTCCTGGCTCTTCCGCCCCAACCCCGGCGGCAACTCCCGCCCAATCCGCCACGCCCGCCGGCATCATCTTTGACACCCAATCCATCACGCGCCAGGGAGCCGATTACGTTCTCACCGTGATGCTTCGCAAGACCGGCGACGGCCCGCTCGGGGCGCTCCGCTTCGCCGTGGGCGCATTTAATCAACTTCCCGCCAGGATTCTTGCTGTCGATGTCGCATGCGATGCCGCTCCCTCCATCGAACGCGCCATCGCCAGCGGCGGGCTGGAGGCGGTCATTGGTTTTACTCCGGCGCCCGGCGTGGACCCCGCATTCAAAATTCTGCTTTCCGGACCGACCGTCACCCAAATCACCTCCGACGCGCTCCCCGACCCGCTAACCATTCCCGTGCTCGTCAACCTTCCCGGCGCCGGCGCCAACACCAATCAATAGCCGGACCGCTACTTCGCGCTCATTCCGAACCGGCTGCTGAACGGCCAGTAGACAAGGCAATACTTCCCGATCACATTCGTCCGCGAAAAGTCTCCCCACGCGCGCGAATCAAAGCTGTTGCAGGTATTGTCGCCCATCACCATATAATGATACGGCCGGACGTCCACCTCCGCGCTCTCGTCCGGGAACAACGGCGCGATCGGATACCGGAACCCATAGTGCTCCGCGACCGCCTGGTTCAAGTGCCCCGAATACTTGCTCTCCTGCGGCGGCTGGTTCGGGTCGAACGAATACACCTTCTCGAAATGCGGCGTCGTGTTGTCGAGCCGTTTCCCGTCAATCACCAGATGCCGGTCATTCCCGATCCGCACTTTCTCGCCGCCCATCGCCACCATGCGTTTGATGTAAAACTGGTCCTGCGGCAGCATCTGAATCCCGCGTGTCTCGAACACGATGATCTCTCCTCGCCTGGGATGCCGGAAATTATAAGTCACCCGGTCCACGAACAGATGATCGCCCGCGACAACCTTCAAGTGAAGCAGAGGATCGCCGGCCTTGAGATGCGGAGAATACGTCACCATCCCGCCGTACGGGTCCACTCCATACCCCGCGCGCAAAAACACATCGTCGGATGGAAACCAGATGGTGTACCGCTTGTTGTTGAATTCATAGTCCTGCCACAAATTGAAGATCAGCAGCTTTCGCGGTGGGTAAACCCGCTGCAATTCGCCGTCCTCGGGCGCCGCGATGTCGTAATAGGAAATGCCATACACGCAGTCCTGCCATATGCGTGAAAGGAATCCAGGCACCTTCACATCGGGCTGGTTGCCCGTTCCCGGTCCACCCGTCCCAGGTGTCACACCGAACAGCGTCGGCTGCATCGAACCCGTCGGGATTTTGAACGGCTGCAGGAAAAACGTCCGAATCGCCATCGCCACCGCCAGCGCGACCAGCAGCACCTCCACGTTTTCGCGGATCGAAGCATTCGGATACGGCTTGAGCGACTTGTTCGCCGCCTTCTCCACGTTCTCCATCTGCTTCTTCAACTCCTCGTCGGGAGCGCCCGCAAGAACTGCTCCCTGCAAATCCCGCAAAGCCGCTTCCATCGTGCCGATCGCTTCCGGCGACAGGATGTCGCGCTGCGCCGCCAGCATCTTCTCCACGTGCTTGCGCATTTCATCGGCCTCGCGCGCCGTCCGCGATTTGAACCAGTTGAATATCATAGTGGGTGGGCCATCTCTTCAGGCCTTCAGGACTTCAATGAAAGCTTCCTGGGGAATGTTGACCGAGCCGAATGCCTTCATCCGCTTCTTGCCTTCCTTCTGTTTCTCCAGCAACTTACGCTTTCGGGAAATGTCGCCGCCATAGCATTTCGCCGTCACGTCCTTGCGCATGGCGCCGACGGTTTCGCGCGCGATGATCTTCCCGCCAATCGCCGCCTGGATCGCCACGGCGTATTGCTGTTTCGGAATCACTTCCTTCAGCTTCGCCGCCAGCGCCCGTCCCCTGCTCTCCGCCTTCGTCCGGTGAACGAGACACGAAAACGCGTCCACCGACTCGCTGTTGACCAGCATGTCCAGCTTCACCATGTCCGACTCGACATAGGTGCCGTGCTCGTAATCCATCGACCCGAACCCGCGCGTGATGCTTTTGATGCGGTCATGGAAATCGATCAGAATCTCGTTCAACGGCAGGAGGCTGGTCAGCATCACGCGGCGCGCATCGAGCGTTTCCGTGTGGTCCACCGTCCCGCGCTTCTCGGCGATCAACGCCATCATGTCCCCGATGTATTCGTTCGGGCAGATGACGAACGCCTTGACCGTCGGCTCCTCGATCCGCTCGATGTACGTTACCTCGGGCAGGAACGCCGGGTTGTCCACTTCCTTCATCGTATGGTCGGTCAGATACACCTTGTACACCACGCTCGGATAGGTCGCGATGATGTCCATGTTGTATTCGCGCCGGAGCCGTTCCTGCACAATCTCCAGGTGCAGCAGGCCGAGGAACCCGCACCGAAACCCAAAGCCCAGCGCCACCGAACTCTCCGCCTGATAAACAAACGCCGAATCGTTGAGCTGCAGCTTGGCCAGGTTCGCCTTCAAGTGTTCGTAGTCGGCCGTGTTGATCGGATAAATCCCGCTGAACACCATCGGATGGATTTCCTTGAACCCGGGCAGCGCCGGCGCGGGATTGCGCGCATCGGTCAGCGTGTCGCCCATCTTCACATCCTTCGGGCTCTTGATGTTCGCCGTGAAATATCCCGTTTCGCCCGCCTCCAGTTTGTCGCGCGTATACGGCTTGGGATTGAAGCTGCCCACTTCCTTCACATCCACGTTCTTGCCCGAGTGCAGCAACTTCACCTGCAATCCCGCCTTCAACTCGCCATTGAAGACGCGCACGTGCGTCACCACGCCCTTGTAGGTGTCGAAATACGAATCAAACCCCAGCGCCTGGAACGACACCGCGCCGGTCGGTTTCGGCGCCGGAATTCGCGCGACGATCGCCTCCAGGATTTCGTCGATCCCGATCCCTTCCTTCGCGCTGGCCAGGATGGCCGTATCCGCGGGAATCGCCAGGATGTCCTCGAGCTGCGTTTTGGCCAGCGCCACGTTGGCGTGCGGCAGGTCGATCTTGTTGATCACCGGAATGATCGTCAGGTTCTGCCGCATGGCGAGGTGCACATTCGCCACCGTTTGCGCCTCCACACCCTGCGCGGCATCCACGATCAGCAACGCTCCTTCGCATGCGCTCAAACTCCGCGAGACTTCATACGCAAAGTCCACATGCCCCGGCGTGTCGATCAGGTTCAACTCATACACCTGCCCGTCCTTCGCGGTGTAATACATCGTCACCGGATGCGCCTTGATCGTGATCCCGCGCTCGCGCTCCAGGTCCATCGAGTCCAGGAGCTGTTCCTCCATCTCGCGCGTCGAGATCGTGCCCGTGCGATGCAGCAGACGGTCCGAAAGCGTCGTCTTGCCGTGATCAATGTGGGCGATGATGCTGAAATTTCTGATATGCAGTGCGTCCATCGGTCAAACTCTCAAGCCAAAAGATAGTCCATAACCCGGGCCTTGCCCAGATTCGCGTCCGTGGATGATACCGGGCTCCGACGCGACGGGAAGATCAATTCGTGTTTATTCGTGTGCATTCGTGGTTGCAATCCCCCGGGCTAAACCATCTTCGTAAACTCCACCCCCCGCTTCAACAACTGCTTCACCCCGGCCTCGCTCTTCGTCTCCGTGTAAATCCGCAGGATCGGCTCCGTCCCCGACCCGCGCAACATCAACCACGACCCGTCCTCCGCCACAAACTTCACCCCGTCATACGTCTTGACGTCCGCCACCGGCGATTTGAGTAACTTCGCCGGCGGATGCTTCGCGCAGAACTCCATCAGGCTCGGCCGCTTCTCCAGCGGGAAATGCGTGTCAATTCGTCCGTAATGATGCGGGCCAAACTCCTTCTCCAGCGCAGTCACCATTTTGTTCACGGACACCCGCTCCGTCGCGAGCATCTCGATCAATATCAACCCCGCCAGGATTCCGTCGCGCTCCGGAATGTGCCCCGGAAATCCAATCCCGCCGCTCTCCTCCGCCCCCAGCAGTACATCGCCCTTCAACATCTCCGAGCAAATGTATTTGAAGCCCACGCCGGTCTCCACCAGTTCCAGTCCGTAAGCCGCGCACATCTTGTCCACCATCGACGTCGTGGTCAGCGCCTTCACCACCCGTCCCCTCCCCTTCCGATTCACCACAAAATGATGCAGCAGCAGGCAGATCAACTGGTGCGTCGAAAGATAATTCCCCCGTCCGTCCATCCCGCCGACGCGATCCGCATCGCCATCCGTCACCAGGCAGATGTCATGCGGATGTTTCTTCAAGTACGCCGCGCTCCGGCCGTAATTCTTCTCGATCGGTTCCGGGTTGATCCCGCCGAACAACGGGTCGTGCGCGCCATTCAACGTGGTCACCTTGCACGTCGTTCCCGCCAGCAGTTCATCAAAGCATCCCGCGCCGACACCGAACAACGCCTCGTGCGCGAACCTCAACCTCGACTTCGCGATCAACTTGAAATCCACCAGCTTCTTGATCGCCGCATAATGCGCCGGGCGGATGTTCTTGATCACCACCCTGCCCTGTTTTGTCGCCGCATCCAGGTCCATCGCCTTCACTGGATTCCGATCGATGAAAGATTCCACCGCCTGGCAGGCCGCCGGTTCCGCGGGTCCGCCGTAAAACGATTTCAACTTATACCCGTTGAAGATCGGCGGATTGTGGCTCGCCGTGATCATCACCCCGCCGATCGCACCCTGGTCCTTCACCGCGTACGACACCGCCGGCGTCGGCGTCGGCTCCGGCGTCAGTACCACCTCATAACCATTCCCCGCAAACACCTCCGCCGCCCGCCGGCCAAACTCATTCGACATGAACCGCCGGTCGTATCCCACGATCACCTTCTGCGCCGCGCCCGGCACGGGATTCGCCTTCCAGCAATCCGCCGTCGCCTGGCTCACGCGCTCCACATTCGCGATGGTGAAATCCTCCGCGATGACCGCGCGCCAGCCGTCCGTTCCAAATTTGATTTGCGCCATAGAAGAATTGTGAGGTCCCGGCCCGCCTGGATCAGGCGGCGCTTCCGGCCACAGTCGGCCTGGCTTCGAGTGCCAGTCCGTTCACCCGTGCGTTTTGGACAACTAGCTTGCGCATTTTGTTCACCGCTCCCTTGAGGCTGCGCTGGCCGAACACACCGGTCCCGCTGATGAACGCGTCCGCTCCCGCCCGCGCGCACTCCACCGCCGTCTTGAAATTGATCCCGCCGTCCACGCCAATGTGATACTGCAGCTTCATCTCCTTCCGCCAGTCATGCGCCTGCTGCACCTTCGGCAATGTCTCGTGGATGAACTCCTGCCCGCCAAACCCGGGATTCACAGTCATGATCAGCAACTCGTCAATCTTGTCCAGGTGCGGCTGCACCGCGTTCATCGCGGTGGGCGGATTGATCGCCAGCCCCACCTTCTTGCCCAGCGACCGGATCTTCATCAGCAACGGCGCCACCTGGTCGCCCAATTCCACATGGATATTGATCTGGTCCGCCCCCGCCTTCGCAAACGGCTCCAGCAGTATGTCCGGACGGCTGCACATCAGGTGGACGTCAAAGAACATCTTCGTCAGCGGCCGGATGGTCTTCACCAGTTGCGGGCCGAAGGATATGTTGGGCACGAAATGCCCGTCCATGATGTCCAAATGGAGCCACTCCGCGCCGGTCTTCTCCACCCGCACGGTATCGCTCGCGAAGCGGCCGAAATTGGCCGCCAACAGGGAGGGCGCGATAATCATTGCGCCATAACCTAATAAAACCCCGCCCCGCCAGTCAATGACGGTAAACCCCGCAAATTCTCCTGCAAGCCATGGTCCATCGTTCGATATACCGGGCCAAAAAAAGAATGCGGACCCTTTCAAGTCCGCATTCTCGCAATTCTTAGCTGTCTTCGATCCGTTACACCGCCGCTGGCGCAGGCGATCCCAGCCCCGGCAAATGCGGCGGCACCGGCTTCGGCGGCGTCTCCGGCAACGGCGTCACCGCCTGTGCTCCGCTCGGCGGTTCCACCCGCGGCGTCGGAGTCGGTGGCGTGAAGGATCCCGTTCGCACGATCTCCTCCACCTGCGAGCCCTCCAGGGTCTCGTACTCCAGCAGCGCGTTCGCGATCATCTCCAGCTTGTCGCGGTTGCCATCGATGATCTCCCTCGCGGTCTTGAACGCGTTGTCAATGATCCGCCGCACCTCGGTGTCAATCTCCTGCGCCGTGGTTTCGCTGTAATCTTTCGCGCGGGCCATCTCGCGGCCGAGGAACACATATTCATTGTTCTCGCCGTACTGGACCATGCCCAGCCTGTCGCTCATGCCCCACTGCGTCACCATCGCGCGCGCCATCTGCGTCGCCTGCTGAATGTCGCCCATCGCGCCGGACGAAATGTCCTCCGACACAATCTCCTCGGCGATTCGTCCCGCCATCGTGACGGCGATGATGTCGAGCAATTCCTTCCGGCGCCGATTCAGGATGTCGTCCTTCGGCAGATACATCGTCGATCCCAGCGCCTGTCCGCGCGGAATGATCGTCACCTTGTGCAGCGGGTGCGTGTGCTTGAGCATCACGTTCACCAGCGCATGGCCGGCTTCGTGCCACGCCGTGAACTTCTTGTCCTCGTCGGTCATCGCCATGCTGCGACGCTCCCGTCCCCAGCGCACCTTGTCGCGCGCTTCTTCAAGTTCGGGCATCCCGACCGCCTTGCGGCCCGTCCGCGCCGCCAGCAACGCCGCTTCATTGAGCAGGTTTGCCAGTTCCGCGCCCGAATAACCGGGCGTGCCGCGCGCGATGATCGCGAGATCGACCGCCGGGTCGAGCTTCACGTTCTTGGCGTGCACCTTCAAAATCGCCTCGCGGCCCCGCACGTCGGGCAGGTTCACCGTGATCTGCCGGTCAAACCGTCCCGGCCGCAGCAACGCTGGATCCAGCACGTCCGGCCGGTTCGTCGCCGCAATGATGATGATCCCTTCCTGCGTGTCGAAACCGTCCATCTCCACCAGCAGCGCGTTGAGCGTCTGCTCGCGTTCGTCGTTGCCGCCGCCCAGGCCGTGCCCGCGGCTCCGGCCCACGGCGTCAATTTCATCGATGAAGATCAAACACGGCGTGTTCTTGCGCGCCTGTTCGAACATGTCGCGCACGCGGCTCGCGCCCACGCCCACGAACATCTCCACGAAATCCGATCCGCTGATGCTGAAGAACGCCGCGTCCGCCTCGCCGGCGATCGCTTTCGCCAGCAGCGTCTTGCCCGTGCCCGGCGCGCCCACCATCAATACTCCCTTGGGAATGCGCCCGCCCAGTTTCTGGAATTTCTTCGGGTCCTTCAAAAATTCCACCAGCTCGGAAACTTCCTCCTTCGCCTCTTCCACGCCGGCCACGTCCTTGAAGGTGGTCTTGTTCTTTTCCTTCGCCAGCATGCGGGCCTTGCTCTTGCCGAAGCTCAACGCCCCCTTGCCCGCCATCTTGATCTGCCGGATGAAAAAGAACCAGATGAGGCTCGCGATGACGACGATCGGCAGCACGCTCCACAGCACGCTCAGGAGCATCGTGTTCGGCTCCTCGGCGCGGAAGTTCTCGTGGGTGTTGATCAGGTCAGCCAGTTGATGCCGCGTCATGTATACGCGCGCGCGAAATGGAAGCGTCTGCGGATTCTTTCCGTCCTTGTCCGCCTTCACGTAGGTCCCGACGATATCCGTCAGGTACGTCGAATTGGGATTGAACTTGATGACGGCTTGCTTGATCTGGTTGTTCGTCACCAGCGCCTGGAATTGGTATCCGTTGAGCGTCTCACCGTCGGTGCTCATGTTGTTCCGGAGCAGGAACACCAGGGCCACGCTGCAGATGATCGCTATCCACACAATCCAGTTGCGGTTTGGCATGCGAAAATCCCCGCCCTTCCGCTGGCGGTCGTCGTCGAGATTTCTATGGTCGTCAGGCATTATCTTGATGTAATTGTTTGCGCCAAACTAACATGGCGCGCTTGGTTGAGCAACTGCGGCCAGTATAACCTTTTCCATTCCCATTTCAACCGACGCCGCGTCCCTTTGTCGAGCTTGAAACGCTCCGCGAGTCGCACCCCTTCCACCCAGAAAATTTCCCCGCTGGCCGTGGTGGCTACCATCAACTCGCGCCGCCGTTCGCGCAAGACCTTTTCGTTCGTAAACAGATCCTGCAATTTCACCGCCTCCCGCATCCCGATTGGCTGGAACCGGTCACCCGGACGCCAGTGGCGCAATACGACGCGCTCCCCTACCTTATCGGCGTCAAAGTGTTCGAGGTTCACTGCCGCCTTCCGAGCACGAATGGTACCATTCCAGCCCCCGAGAGCCCGCCACGCAATCTCCACGCCATCAAAGGTTAACACTCCACCCATGCCCCGCAATTCCACCGCCATTTCCCGCCCGTTAAAGTCATTATGTCCCACTTGGCGCACACTCACTGTCCCATCGACACTCCTCGACACCGCCAATCCTTCCCCAACGCTCACCAGTCGCCCCGGCTCCCGCCGCAATTGTTCAATCAGCTCATAATTGACCCCCACCCCCGCCTCCTCCGCCTGGATCTGCAACACCCGCCTCTGCACTGCCACCGGCAAGCCCGCAAATTTGGTATCTACCCCCCCCTTTGCCTCACTAAAAGCTGACCCCTGGCGACGCGAAGCCTTCCTGCCACTCCGCACTCCGCACTCCGCACTCCGCAATCGCTTGAGCCATTTGCTGGCCTCCTCAAGCATAAACTCCCCCTCTTCCCCCAGAATTTCCATTTGTCTTAGAATCACTCGCCTCACCGCCGGCTGATACTTCGCCTCCAGCATCGGCAACAGCTCATGCCGAATCCGATTCCTCTGAAAATCCAACTGCGCATTCGTCGCGTCCTCGCGAAACCGAACCCTCATCTTTCGGGCGTACTCCGCCATCTCCTTTTTGGTAATCCCCAGAAGTGGCCTTATTAATTCAATCGCCTTCCCACCCCCCGCGGACCCCTTCGTTCTCTTCGTTCCCTTCTGCAAATCTTCCATTCCCATCCTGTGCGGCGACGCACTCCTCCACTTCATCCCCGCCAACCCTTCACTCCCCGCCCCGCGCAGCAAGCGCAAAAGGAAAAGCTCCACCTGATCGTCCGCATGATGCGCCAATGCGATTGTTCGAAAGCCGAGACTCGCCGCCGTCTCCGACAGAAATTTGTGCCGCAATTCCCTTCCCGCCATCTCCACCGAAATTCCGCGCTCCTTCGCGCGCCCCGCCACATCCGCCCGTTCACTCACAAACCTCAATCGCAACCTCGCAGCCGTCCTCTTCACCAGGCGTTCATCCGCATCGCTGCTCCGTCCGCGCAACCCGTGATTCAAATGCGCCACCGCCAGCCGCCAATTATGCCTGGGTGCCAGCCGCGCCAGCACCTCCAGCAGCACCATCGAGTCCAGCCCGCCCGACACCGCCACCACCACGCCTGCCCCGCGGCTGATCAACCGCCGCTCGGCAATGGCCGTCTCCGCCCGACAAGCAACGCGGTGGGCAGCCCAAAGATCGGCCGTTTCCGCCCTCGACTTTGTCTTTTTTCTGTTCACTGCTTAATCTGCCTTCATTAACGCCGCCGTGGTCATGGCTTCTGTGTAACAGCCCTGCATCAGCCTCTCAAACCTCATTTTCGAGCAAAACCGCGCGTATCGCCGATAGTCGCCAATCACGCTCTCGCGAAATGTTTTTTCCCGCGAGTATCGGCGATTATTGTTCCTCCTCTTTCGCAACTCCCTGCAACCCACCCCACTCCGAAAAACGTTCCGCGCAGCTAGCGCGCAGCTATTCGGATTCCGCGCACCTCTCGCGCCTCTTTTGTAGTGCAATATCTGCGACGAGCGTAGCGCGCCCGCGCGCCGCCGAATATTGGAAACTCTCCGCCTGGTAAATGTGCCTCCGAACCTCGCGAAGTCGGGGAGCGCGGCTGTGTCCGCAGGACCAGCCGCAGCAACGTCCGATTGCCGATCGCCTGATCTTTGCTGCAACCCCTCATTCATAACTGAACCTCGAATTTTCCCCCGAAAGATTTCGGGTTTGCTCCTGGCGAGCCTGAAACTTCCGTGCCCGCGCGCCGCCGAATATCGGAAACTCTCCATAGAAGAGAACTGCGCCTCCAAACCTCGCGAAGCGTTTGGACTACGGGAGCTTGCTCCCGCTTTCAAACCCGCCCGCCTCACCCGGACCATCCCCAATTGCCTGTACCTTTCATTCATATCAAACCCTGGCTTTTTCTCCGCTGCGCCTTCATCTTTGTCCCAGTTTTCCTTTGCGTTCTTCGCGCGAAACAAAATATCGGAAAATCCTTTCGTATCCATTTGATCCCCAACGATCCTGCAAGCACCCCGTTGATCGGAAACTCTCCGCCGATGGTAAATGCCCCTCCGAACCTCGCGAAGTCGTGGAGCGCGGCTGTGTCCGCAGGACCAGCCGCAGCAACGTCCGATTGCCGATCGCCTGATCTTTGCTGCAACCCCTCATTCATAACTGAACCTCGAATTCTCCGCCGAAAGCTTTCGGGTTCGGAGCGCCTTTTGCACCCCTCGCATGTCGTTACGCTTCCACGCCTCGGCAACGTCCGCTCCCCAATCTGATAATTTGAAAATCTGATCATCTGATAATCAAATTGATTTTTTTCATCATCATTCACGCCCCCATCTTACCAGAGGGGGTAGGACAACCGTGGGGCAACCCCCTCCCCATTCTTCAGAATTTATTCACCCGCCGGACACCGTGCGCATCACGTTTGGCAAGCCGCTTCCTTTCCCGTCGGCACTCTGTATCAATGACTTGCATCCCACGATGCGCCAAAATCACCTGGCTGCTCCCGGATCGCCGGCAATTTCGTCCACAAATTCCGTCCCGCTTTCTTCCTCTCGCGCTCGCTCATCCATCAGCCGGCCAATTGAGATTTCACGTCATCTGAAAGCTTCGCAGCAGCGCCATGTTCCCTCCTCGATTCCATAACATCCCATTTCCCATTTTCTTAAGAAACCTTCAGACCTTCTTAAGTGGTCGAGTCTGCGCGAGCGCTTACTCTTGCCCTGTAAATTGTTTTCGCCACAGCGGCGAACTCCCGGCTATGAACACGACAACCATCGAATCTGAACCCTCGGCGCCGGCCACCCCCGGACTCAGGATCAAATCGCAACACCTCCGCTCGGTGATCACCTTCCTGATGGTTTTCGGCCCCGGCCTGATCGTGATGGAAGCCGACAATGACGCCGGGGCGGTTTCCACCTACACCCAGGCAGGGGCGCAGTACGGCCTGCATCTTCTCTGGCTCATGCTTGTCCTGCTGCCCGTCTGCTACTTCGTCCAGGAAATGGTCGCGCGTCTCGGTATCGCCACCGGCAAAGGCCACGCCGCCATGATCTATGAACGCTTCGGCAAATGGTGGGGACGCTTCTCTCTGTTTGATCTCCTGCTCCTCAATTTCCTGACGCTTGTCACGGAATTCGCCGCCATTTCCCTCGCTACCCAACAGATGGGCATTTCCCCGCTCCTGTCCGTCCCGCTGGCCGCCGTCGCGCTCGTGATTCACGTGCTCTCGGGCAAATATCTCCGCTGGGAACGGATCACCATCGCCCTTTGTGTTCTCGATCTGGTCTGGGTCTTCATGGCCTGGGTATCCCACCCTTCAGCCGGAGCCATCGTCAGGAACACAATCGTTCCAAGTATCCCGGAAGGCGGACTTAACGGCAATCTCCTCTTCCTGGTAATTGCCATCGTCGGCACCACCATCGCTCCCTGGCAGCTCTTTTTCCAGCAAAGTTGCGTGGCCGACAAACGCCTGAGGTTCGCCGACCTCAAATACGCCCGTCTCGATACTTTGATTGGCGCTTGTTTCACCGTGGTCATTGCGGGCGCGATGATGATCGTCGGCAGCGTCTCCCATCAGCACGGTTTGCAATATCAGGATCCCGCCGGCATGGCTGAAGCCATCCGTCCGTTTTACCACAATGGCTTTGTGCGCAATGGCATCCTGCTGATGTTCTGCAACGCTGCCGTCCTCGGCACCACAGCCATTTCCCTTTCCAGCGCATGGGCATGGAGTGAAGTGCGCGGCTGGAAACATGGCCTGAATACGCGCTTCAAGGATGCCCCCGGGTTTTATCTTGTTTACGCCACCTGCACTCTCGCCGCCGCTGCCATCGTCCTGATACCTCATCTGCCGCTTCAACTGGTCATTCTGGGCGTGCAGGTGCTCGCCGGGATCATTCTTCCCTCGGCCATCATCTTTCTGCAATTGCTGCTGAACGACAGAGCCCTTCTCGGAGACCGTTGGATCAACCGCCCTTGGAATAACTTCATCAATTGGACAATCATTCTGGTTCTGTTCTTTCTGTCCCTGATCCTCGCCGCCCAGGTCCTCCTGCCGCGGCTCTTTCCGTCCTGACCAATACCATCCCAACTTCATATGCAAATAGCACCGTGCCCCGCCAAAGCCGACGTGAATGCCAGTGACCAACGCGATTTTTTCCTGGTCGTCCATCCGCTGGATGACGTGCCCGAAGCCAAGTTAAGCTCGGCCAACCTGCCGCCGCTGGAAATGACCCGCAGTGTCCGTTGTTCGCTTTTCCTCCTGCGCGCATATCTTCTGCTCATGATGCTCCTCCTCCTCTATCACGTTCTCGATCTCGCCGGAGCCTTGGACGTCATCGGCGCCTTGTACCGCACCCGTTAGAACCCGCGCGGGCGGCTTCCAGATGCTCAATCCGCCGCCCGCGGCAATCGCAACCGAAAGACACTTCCCTGCCCCACCTTGCTTTCCAACTCCACCTTTCCCCCCATCCGTTCCACCGACCATTTCACGATCGCCAATCCCAGGCCCACGCCGCCGTCGGCTCGCGATCGTGCCCTGTCCACCCGATAGAAACGTTCAAATACCTTTCGGCGGTGCTCCGGCGCTATCCCCGGTCCCTCGTCCGCCACGTCAACGATCACTTCTCGCCCGTCTGCCGCACCCCGCAAGGTCACCGCCGTCCCCGCGGGACTGTAGCGTATTGCGTTCTGGGCCAGGTTCACCAGCGCCAGCCGCAGCAGCGCCTGGTCGAAAATCGCGCGCACTCCCTCCTCGCACTCGACCCGCAAGCGCTGCTGTTTGTCCTCCGCAACCGAAATGAGCGTGTCGCTCACCTCGACTAAAACGGCCCGCACCGGAGCCGCCCGCAGCCGCATCGGTATCTCGCTCCGCTCTCCCCGCGTCAGCAGCAGCAACCGGTCGATCAACTGGTTCATCCGCCGGATTTCCTCCAGCATGCTCCCAACCGCATCATAAAGAATCGCCGGATTGCGCTCCTTCATCGCCACCTCGCCCACCGCCCGCATCGCCGTCAGCGGGGTCCGAAGTTCATGTGAAAGATCGGCCGTCAGCCGGTCCAGTTCGGGAAACGAACCCTCCAGCCGCTCGCGCAAATCATTGAAAAGTGACACAAGCTGGCTTGTCTCATCATCCGGGTTCTCCGCCGTGAGTTGTTCGCGGCCGGAATTGTTCAACAGCCGGCGTCCCCGCTCCAGTGTATCCCGCAGCGGGGTCAGGCCCCGGCCCGCAATGAAATATCCAGTCACCCCAAACACCAGCAGCGCGCACACACTTCCCGCTCCCACCACCATCCAGGGCCGGGTCCCTGCCGCAGGTTGCCATTCTCCCAACAGCCTCGCCGTTCCCAGCCCGCCCAGCCATGCCATCGTTCCCGCTGCTCCCTGCCACAATGCCAGGCGCGCCCGTATGGACCATGGCCTCATGCGGCTGTCTCCTCCCGCACAACAAAACCAATGCCGCGCACCGTCTGGATCAACTTCAGCGCGTGCCCCTCATCCAGTTTCCTCCGCAAATGCGCTACATGAACGTCAATCACGTTGTCCAGCGGCGTCACCCGGTTGGTCTCTCCCCACACCTCCCGCGCCAGCATCTCGCGCGTCACCACCTGCCCGCGGTTCTTCACCAGGTAGGCAAGCAAATCGAACTCCCGGGGCGTCAATTCAACCGGCTTGCCGGCCCGCAAGACACGTCGTGTCTCCAGGTCCAGCACCATGTCTGCGATCACCTTCTTCAACGGCTCCGCCGGTCCGCTCCGCCTCCTCAAAGACCGCAGGCGCGCCACCAGTTCTGCAAAAGCGAACGGCTTCACCAGGTAGTCGTCCGCCCCGCTCTCCAATCCTTTCACCCGGTCCTCCACCGCGTCCTTCGCTGTCAGCAGCAGCACCGGCGTCGTCGATCCACGCGCCCGCAGGGTCTTTAGCACCTCAATCCCGTCGCGACCCGGCAGCATCCAGTCCAGCACCACCACGTCGAACGTCTCGGAATTCAAAAGAAAAAAACCCTCCTCACCGGTTCGCGCTGTTGTCGCCTTGAAGCCGCTCCCATCCAGCCCCGACGCCAGCGCGGCGGCCGTCTTCCGATCGTCCTCGACAATCAGTACTCGCATATTCCGTCTCAAGCCGCATCCTGCCAGAGTCCCCATTGGATCGCGAGCCGTATCCGGCTTAAGATTTCTTCAGATTTCTCCGCTCGCTTGCCGGGCGATTCCGGGCTAGGTATGGCTGTGTCCCGCTCGGGCGGAACGGTCCTGCGGCGTTATGTATTTAGTATAAAACATATTATTTGCCATAATAATATATGTAGGGTATATACCCATCCCGGAACAGCGAACTTCGCAGGGTTGTTCCCCGCCGGCTCGAATTGACACCGGGCATTGTTGAGCGCTCATGAAACCCACTGACAACCTCAAGACACCGGCAACGCTCGCCGCGCTCACCTTTGCGGGCTTCTCCCTCGCGTTCCCCGCGGAGGCCCCCGCCCAACCCTCCAAACCTGCGGGTGTCGAAAATGCCCAACAGCTCCCTTATACCTCGCCCCTCAGCAACTCCACCGCCGACCAGCTCTGGAACTGGCACGCCCAAAACACCTACATCGTCCAATATCATCCCGCCTTTCCCGCCGACTACTCCGGCCCCAACAGCTTCAATAACCACAGCGAAGTCAACGAAACCATTTCCCTCGACATCATGGCCGGTGTTCGAACCTGGCACGGCGCGGAACTCCATGCCGACGCTCTCATCTGGCAGGGATCCGGCCTGAGCCACACCGTAGGCATCGAAGGTTTTCCCAACGGCGAAGCATTCCGCGTCGGTTCCGGCGTGCCCAACATCAATCTCGCCCGCTTTTTCCTCCGTCAGACTATCGGCTTCGGTGGCGACCAGCAGGAGATCGCCGATGACGCGTTCCACCTCGCGCGCAAGGAGGACATCTCCAACATCACGCTCACCATCGGCAAGATCAGCCTCAAGGACATCTTCGACGACAATGCCTACGCCAACGATCCGCGCACACAGTTTATGAGCTGGGCATTCATGGCCAACGAAGCCTGGGATTTTCCCGGCGACGCGCTCGGCTACACCACCGGACTCGCCGCCGAACTCAACCAACCCCAATGGACCGCCCGCTACGGTTTTTTCCAGATGCCCAAATTCTCCAACAGCGTCGACATGGACAAAAATTACCTCAACGCCTGGGGCATGGTCACCGAGTTCGAATACCGCCTCCCCAACACCAACCACCCGGGTACCGTCCGCCTCCTTGCGTATCTCAACCGCGCCAACATGGGCAGTTACCAGGAAGCCATCAACAGCCCCATCCGGCCCGCCGACATCACCGCCACCCGCGCATACCGTTATAAATTCGGTTTCGGCATCAACCTCGATCAGGAAATCACCGACGCCCTCGGCGCATTCGCCCGCCTCGGCTGGAGCGACGGTCGATCCGAGGCCTGGGTCTTCTCCGACGCCGACCAAACCGCCAACGCCGGCCTCAGCCTCAAAGGTAAATTCTGGCATCGCGCCGACGATACACTCGGCGTCGCTGCCGCCCTCAACCTTGCTTCAGGCGTTCACCGCGACTTTCTCGCCGCCGGCGGCACTGGCATCCTGGCCGGTGACGGCCGGCTCACTTACGGAATCGAACAACTCATCGAGACCTACTACGACTTCGCCCTCTGCAAATACGCCCACGCCGCCCTTGATTACCAATACGTCGAAAACCCCGCCTTCAACCGCGACCGCGGCCCCATCCACATCTTCGGCGCCCGCCTCCACTGGGAATTCTGAGCCATCTGCGCCCCTGACATTCCTGATCGATTCCACCTGGATGGCGAGATTCCCCCAGTGCGCCCTCCGAATCATGGACCCGGTAGGCCGTCGCACTCCGTGCGCGCCGCCTCGCGGCTCGCTCCAACTCAAACCCTCCCGCAGGAAAACCCCAACCCTCAACCCGCCCCTTCCCCGAGACCGTCAGGTCGAGCTCCGTCCAACACGCAATACGCACCACGCACCAGGGCTCACCTCGCCACTCCCCTATAAAACCGCCTCCCCATTCCCGCCGCATTCGTGTCCGTAAACGTCAGCACCCCGTCCGCCCCCGCCGTGTTCGTCCCCAGCGCCACCCAGCTCACTAGATTGCTCGACCCCAAAATCGCATACGACGCCCCCGGCGTTCCCGCCCCCAACGTCACCTGCACCGCCCCACCCTGCCCCGCCTGCGCATGAATCTGCAGGCTCCCCGGCAGCGACACCGTGCTCCCCACGCGCATTCCATTTCCGAAACTCGTCACCCACATCTCCGACGGCACATACGGATTGAAGAACACCCGCTCCGGCTGCCGGAACGGATACCCCGCCACCTGAATGAACGTCGGCGACGCCGCGCTGATGTTTGTCGAAATCCATAATCCCTCCGTCTCCGTCGTCAGATAAAGCTCGTTCGTGTTGAGTGGATTGATTGTGCACGACGTCACCCGATCCAGGCTGTTCAACCGCGTCCACGATTGCCCGCGATTCTTCGTGCGATACAACCCGCCCAGCCCATTCGGCGGCCCGCCCCAACCGCTGAACACACCCACATACCACGTGTTCTGCGTCGGATCGTTCGGGTCCACCACCAAATCCTTCGTCCAATAAACCATGTTCGTATGGCTCCGGTCGATCCACGTAGCCCCGCCGTCCGTGCTCACAAAAACTCCCGAGCTCGCCGTGAACGCGCTGGACACCATCCGCCCCGAATACGTGCACACCAGCGTCCCGTCATTCAACACCACGATGTTGAACGGATGCCCCGCCGTTCGCGGTGGGCTCGTCAGCTTCGACCACGTCGAACCCGCGCCGTTCCCGATGTTGCTCGAAACATAAATCCCGCCCGACGTGCTGTTGATCACGCTCGCATACAGCCGGTTCGTGTTATTCGGGTCCATCGCCACCCAGATCACTGGATGCCCCGCGTTATACAACGTCTGCCACGTCGTTCCCTGGTTGAGCGAATACAGCACCAACCCCGACCCGCTGTCGATCGTCGAGTCCGTCAAATGTGTGCTTTGGTACATGTCGTGGATCGACGACGTCCCCGCGTACAATGCTGCCGTCCCCGGATTCTTCACACACCGATACATCGTGTTCAAATTGTGCCCCGTGTAATTGAACGACCACGTCGCCCCCGCGTCCGCGCTGATGACACCCTTGATATCCGAATAACCCGCCACCAAATGATTGCTGTCGGACCACATCACCTGCCAGCACGACGTGTTCTCCAATCCGATGCTGTGATACGCCTTCCCCCGTGGTGTAGCCGCATTCGTCGTGTTCTGATCGCTCGGGCTCACATAAACCTGCCTCCAAAACGCCCCGCCATTCGTGCTCAAATGCGCAAACCCCAGGTCCGTATACATCACCTTGCTCGAATCCAGCGGCGACACCGCCAACCCCAGCGCTCCGGCCCCATAGGACCAATCCCGGTCTCCACCGTTTCCCGCCCAGCCCGTGTAAACATTCTGGTTATTCGTGATCAACAACACCGGCGACCAGTTCACACCGCCATTCGAGCTCTTGTACAGCACCGGATAATCAATGCTGCTTTGCTGTCCCGCGACGTATGCCGTCCCCGTGTCATTGCGCGCCATGGCCACAAACACCGGCTCGTGCCCCGCCAATATCCCACTCGTCCGCACCGCCCACGACGACTGCCCCCAATCCAATCCATACACACTCTGATAACTCCCGTAATAACCCTCGATGTCCATCCCCGGATAAACGTCGCTCGCATTCAGCGCCACACATAAAAACCGCGTCACCCCGCCCTGCTTCGCTCCCGCAAACGAAAACATCGCCTGCGTCGACGGTATCCCGCTCACGTTCGCCAGCGCAAACGACGTCCCGTTGTTGCTCGACACCAGCAACCCCGCGCTCGTCCCCACAAAAATATTCGTCCCATCGAAGAACGCACCCGCCAACAAACACCCATTCCCCGACGCCGGCGAATACGTGAACTTGCTGCTGAAACTCTTGCCGCCATCCGTTGACAGATACACCGTCGTGTAATCCGATACGATCAACCGGTTCGTCCCCGCCGGATCGGCGAACAACGCGAAGGCGCCCCCGCCGGTCGGCTCGTTCGTCAATTGCTGCCACGTCGCCCCGCCGTCCAGGCTCCGCGTCGGCGTCATCAAGTCGTCGCTCAAATCAATCGTATAAAGCACCCTCGGGTCGCTCGTGAACTGCACAATCGCCTGTCTCCCGCCCTGGATTTGCCGGAAATCCGTCACGCTCCAGTTCGCTCCGAAATTGGTCGAATGAAACACCTCGCTCATGTCGCACGCGAGGTACATTTCGCCGTTCGTATAGGGACTGAAGCTCGGCGCAAACAGCGCCCCGCCTCCTCCCGGCCCGCGCGCACTGAATTGCGCCGGGGTCGTCGCCGTCGAAATGGATCCCGCCAGCAATCCCACGCCCAGCGCGAGGACAATACTCCTCCCAAAACTGAAACCTGATCGCATGGCAAAAACTCAGCAAAATACGAGCCGCCTGCCGCCCTCCCTCGCACGGTCCAGAAGTGGCTCTCGTTCAAACCACGGTGCCACACTTCCTCGTTTCACGAAAGTGCCGCCCGCCGCCCGTGTCCCGTTGTAGGACACTTCTGGACACAAAGATCAGCGCTTTGAAAGTAGGCCGCCGACAGATCATTCAATAGGTTCTTTCTGCATGAATGATTTCGCACAGCATTCCGCCGGCGGCAGGCTCAGGGTAGTCATCGCCGACGATTCCTCCGCCGTTCGTGATTCCCTTTCCTCCCTTCTCTCGAGCGCCGCCGACATCGAAATCGTCGGCACGGCCGAAAATGGTTTCCAAGCCGTCGAACTCGTCCGCAGCCTCAAGCCCGACGTCCTCACCCTCGACCTCCGCCTCCCCGGTCTCGACGGCCTCGCCGTCCTCCAAACCTTGCAGAAGGAGCAGCGCAAAACCTCCGTCGTCGTCATGACCGGCTACGACGAACCCGAATACCGGGAGCGCTGCCTCGAACTGGGCGCCACTCGCTTCTTCCACAAAGTCTGGGAAATGGATAAAGCCCTTACCCTCCTCCTCGACTACGCCTCCCTCCACACGAACTCCAGGTACCCCGCGGCCCGCACGCCCGAGCTCAACGAAGCCAATCGATTGCTTCTGCCTGCTTCTATTCCGTCGTAGCGTGGCGCAGCGATCCCTCCAAGCCCAACTCCTCCATCTGAAATCCCCTACCACCCTAATGGTCCGTACCAACTCCCGCCCCTGACCTTCCCCCAATTCCCTTTCCCAACCGCAACCCCTATGCTGTCGCCTGACCATAGATCAAGCTGAGTGATTGTTGGTAGAGAAGTCCGATCGGTTGTAGCGGGCTTCAATTGCGGCCCGCATCGTTGGGGGACGATGCGGGCCCTTCTTTTTGAAAAATCCTACTCCGTCCCCTTCTCCCGCTCCGCCGATTCCGCCTCTTTCGCCCCGCCATTTCCCGCCTGGCTCTTGAACCGCCCCAGCGTGTACTCCGGATACAACCGCTTCATGCAATCCGGGCAAATCCCATGCGTAAACTCCGCCTCGGTGTGATTCGAAATGTACAATTCCACCTTCTGCCAATACCCCTGGTCATCGCGAATCTTCTTGCACGAGGCGCAGATCGGCAGCAACCCGCGCAATGTCCGGATGCTCGCCAGCGCCATCGTCAATTCATCAATCAGCTTCAGGCGCTCGTCCTCCTCCCGCTTCCGCGCCGTGATGTCCCGCTCGATCGCCGACACCCCCACCACCTTTCCCGTCCGGTCCCTGATCGGCGACAGTGTCAGCGACACATCCAGCGTTGTCCCATCCTTCCGCATCCGCACCGTCTCGTAACGCTCGATCCTCTCGCCAGCCCGGATGCGCTGATACGTCTCCGGCAATTCCTCCGGCCGATACGGCGGAATCAAAATCGCTATCGAACACCCCTTCACCTCCTCCGCCGTGTAACCGTACATCCGCTCCGCGCCCGCGTTCCAGCTCCGGATCATGCCCGCCATGTCCTGCCCGATCACCGCGTCGTCCGACGACTCCACGATCGACGCCAGGTAAGCCTGCGCTTCCTCGCCCCGTTTGTATTCCGTCACGTCCCGCATGAAACACCGCGAATGGATGAACTTCCCGTTCTCCCAGAGCACATTGGAATTCAGCACCACGTACTTGATGCTCCCATCCTTCGCGCGCAACCGCGCCTCGTAATTGTTCAGCGTCTCCCCGTTGTGCAGCCGGCGCAAAATGTCCTCCGCCACGCCCTCGTCCACGCAGAATTCCGAAATCCGATGCCCCAAATACTCCTCGCGTGCGTAACCCAGCATGTCCAACTCCGCCTGGTTGGCCCGCAAAATCGTTCCTTCCGGCCCCTCCCAATGCATTCCCAGGGCCGCGTGCTCGAAGAAATCCGCCAGCTCCTGCTGCCCCCGTCGCAACGCCTCTTCCGCCCGCCGTCGCGCCCTGCGCCCCCACGCGTCCCGCAATTCCCGCTCCACCATTGGCGACAATCGCCCCAGCTCGCTCTTGTTCAGGCAATCGTTCGCCCCCGCCTTCATCGCCCGGACCGCCATCTCCTCCCCCATCGCTCCCGACACCACAATGAACGGCACCTCCGGAAGCTTCCCTCGCACAATTTGAAGCGCCTCCAGGCTCCCAAAACCCGGCACCACGCTGTCGCTGATGATCAGGTCCCACGTCTGCTGTCCAAGCGCCTCCTCCAATGCCGCCGCGGTGTCCACCCGCTGACTCGACGGCACGAAACCGCCGCGGCGCAACTCCGACACGACAAATTTAACGTCATCCTCGGAGTCCTCCACAAACAGAACTCGCAGCGACTTGTTCACAGATGCCCCCTTATCAGCATCAGGTTCACTAATAATGTTCTCGTCGTTCACTATGGTTCATCCCAATCGCAAAGTCAAATTGCCGGGCCTCTGCCTGACTCCGTGACCGCATTTTCCTTGCCGCACGCTCGTCGAAACAGATTCCGAGCTTTCCACCAGTTCGTTTCCGTTGAATTGCGTCATATTCGTCATTCACATTGCAATTCTCACGCTCTCCCAGCGAGCGGACTTGGACACTTAGCCTGGGCTCACTTGTCCCATCCGCAGTCTGGAGGGTTGCCGGAATCGTGTGCCGGACGCGCTCCGACTCCTATTCAAGCTTGCCATATTCACAGAACGATCTTTTCGCGCGCCGCAGCATATCCTTCACATTTCAACACCACATCATCGCCTTCGTTCCACGCTGTCTGTTATAATAGACTCCATGGACTCATTTTTATTTGAAGCGATTTTCCCTACAAACAATTCAGCCCGCCGCTGAACCGAAAACGCTCATGCAACTCACCGAACCAGTCACCTGTCCGTTTTGTGGACAAACTTTCGATCTCGCCATCGACACCAGCGTCCCGGCGCAACGCTTCACCACCGATTGCGAAGTCTGCTGCCGCCCCTTTGAAGTCGTCGTCGAGTGCGAACCCGGCGAAATTCTGAGCTTGGATGTCCTCGAAAACTAATCCACAGTCCCCCCGCGCGACGTTACCTGCCCTTCCGAAGCATTTCGGTTCGGCAATTTGCCTCGCACACAGATATGAACGGCTGTTCAGTCACACTGCGTCTACTTGCGGCCTCTTACGCCCTCCCCGCCATGAAATGGGGGAGAGGGACGGGGAGAGGTGGAGTCTTGCTCGCAGGAGATGGCCAGTCGAACGCATGAGATTAAACCTATGAACAACCCGGCTCTCATCCTCTGGATCTACACCATCCTGCTCGTCATTGGTGGCGTCATCGGCTTCCTCAAGGCCGGCAGCAAGGTTTCGCTCATCATGTCCGTAGCTTTCGCCGCCGCGCTCGCCCTCTCCCTGATCCACATCATCGTCATCGCGCACTTCGACGACATCCTCCTCGCCGCGCTCCTCATCGTTTTCGCCATGCGCCTTTCCAAAACGAAGAAATTCATGCCCGCCGGCCTCATGCTCGTCGTCACCGCCGTTGCGCTCGCCCTCATTCACGTCCATTTTTGAGTAATGCGGCGCGACATCACGCCAGCGTTCCGGAGTCCATGCCATGTACCGCAATCAGCAACCGCGTAAACTCCCCGGCCGGCGCCAACTTTGCATCTTGATGTCTGGATGTTGGTGCTTCTCTGGATCTTTGTCCCTCCACGCCGTCGCCCGGAGCTGACCACAGACAACCGCTTTCCTCCGTGCAAAAATCCCTTCCCATCTGGCAAATCCACGATTCCATCGTGGCCGCCCTGCGCACCGGCAACCGCCTCGTCCTCGTCGCCCCCACCGGCTCCGGCAAGACCACGCAGGTTCCCCAGATGTTGCTCGACGCCAATCTCGCCGGCCCGCGCAAGATTGTCGTTCTTCAACCCCGCCGTGTTGCCGCCCGCACCGTCGCCGCCCGCGTCGCCTGGGAACGCCAGGTCAAACTCGGCGCAGAAGTCGGCTATCAAATCCGTTTCGACGACCAAACCTCCCTCGGCACGCGCATCTGCTTTGTCACCGAGGGCATCCTCCTCCGCTGGCTCCAGGACGACCGCACGCTCGCCGACGTCGGCATCATCCTCTTTGACGAATTCCACGAGCGCAATCTCCTCAGCGACGTCGCCCTGGCCCTCGTCAAAAATCTCCAGCAGACCAGCCGCCCCGACCTCAAGCTCGCTGTCATGTCCGCCACACTGGACGCCGAGCCCGTTGCTGATTACCTCTCGCCCCCTGACGCCGCCCCCTGCCCCATCCTGATCTCCGAGGGCCAAAGTTTCCCTGTCGAAGTCCGCTACCTCGGCAGCCATGACGAACGCCCAGTCGCGGACCAGGCCGGAGATATCGTCGCCGGAATCGTCAACTCCGGCTCCGAGGGCGATATCCTCGTCTTCATGCCCGGCATGGGCGAGATCAATTCCACCATCGCCGCCATTCGAGCCTCCGACATCCGCGAACGCGTCGCCCTCATCCCGCTCCACGGCGAGCTCCAGCCCGAGGACCAGGACCTCGCCTTTGCCCCCAATCCGAATCGAAAAATCGTCGTCTCCACCAATGTCGCCGAAACCTCCGTCACCATCGACGGCATCCGTCACGTTGTGGACAGCGGCCAGGCCCGCATCGCCCGATACGACACCGAACGCGGCATCGGCACGCTCCTGATCGAACAGATCAGCCGCGCCTCCGCCGATCAGCGCAAAGGCCGCGCCGGCCGCACCGCCCCTGGCACTTGCCACCGCCTTTGGACCCAGAGCGGCCACCTCGACCGCCCCGAGCGCAACACACCCGAAATCCAGCGCAGCGATCTCGCCGAGGTCGTTCTCCTCCTCCACTCGCTCCACATTCGCAAGGCCGCCGAATTCGACTGGCTCGATAAACCCGACCCTGCCGCCGTCGAACGCGCCGAGCAACTCCTCCGCATCCTCGGCGCCCTCGATGGATCCACCGACGAACTCACTCCCGTCGGCCGCCAGATGCAGCGCCTGCCCATGCACCCGCGCTATTCCCGTATGCTGGTCGAGGCCGCCCGCCGCAATTGCGTCCGTCCCGCCGCCCTTTGCGCCGCCCTCGTCAGCGGCCGCGACCTCCTCCAGCGCCTCCGCCGCGAGGATAAACACATCGCCGAGGCCCGCGAACTCTTCGAGGCAAGCCAGGACTCCGATTTCTTCACCCTGATGCGCGCCTACCAATATGCCAGGAACAACAACTTCAGCATCGAATCCTGCCGCCGCCACGGCATCAATGCCCAATCCGCCCGCCAGGTCGAACAAACCTTCGCCCAAATCCTCCAAATTGCCGAACAACAACGCCTCCTCACCTCCGAAAAGTTTTCCCCCGGAGCGCGGCTGGGCCCGGAGGGCCAGCCGCAGCAATCTCCAAGTGCCCAGCAGTCCCCGCACCCGTCTGGCGCTCCCTCTTCCCCCGACCCCGCCGTAGCGGAGGTTTCCAAACCTGCGGGCCGTCCAAACGCTCCACAACCGCACTCCGCCCCATCGCCTCTTACCCCCTCTCCGCCACGAAGTGGGGGAGAGGGCCGGGGAGAGGTGGCCCATTCACTCGCGCAGCCTGAACAATCATCAGACAAACCCGACGACTCCGCCCTCCTCCGTTGCCTCATGTCCGGCTTCATCGACCAGCTCTGCATCCGCCGCGACACCGGCTCCCTCGAGTGCGACCTCACCGAACGCCGCACCGGCTCCCTCATGCGCGAAAGCGTCGTCCAGAACTCCCCGCTCTTTGTCGCCGCCTCCATCCGCGAAGTTCCCTCCCGCGGCTCGGAAAACCTCACCCTTCTCGGCCTGGCCACCGCCGTCAAACGCGAATGGATCGAGGAAATGTTCCCCCAACACCTCACCACCCAGGTCGAGCACCTCTTCGATCGGACACACAAACGCGTCGCCGCCGTCAAACTCATCCGCTTCCGCGACCTCGTGATCCACCACGAGCACGAGCGCGAAGTTGACCCCGCAGCATCCGGCCGCTGCCTGGCCGAAGCCCACCTTCGCGGCTTTTTCGAACTCCCGCTCTTCAACCACGAGGTGAAACAATTCATCGCCCGCGTGAATCTCCTTTGCGCCGTTCGGCCCGAGCTGGAATTTCCGCCTTTCACCGCCGCCGCCATCACGAACTGCCTCGCCCGCGCCTTTGCCGGTCTCACCCTCGCCAAGGAAGCCCAGGCCACCCACGTCCGCGACGAATTCCACAAACACCTCGCGCCCGAGCAACTCACCTGGCTCGATGAACTCGCCCCACTCACCGTCACCTGGCCCGACGGCCGCAAGCTGAAGCTCCTCTACCCCGACGAACCCGTCACCAAAACCACCGGCCCCAATCCACCCGAGCTCCAGATCAAGCTTCACGATTGTTTCATGCTCAAGGACCAGCATCCCCGCATTCTCGAAGGCAAACTCCCCGTCAAACTTTGGCTCACCACCCCCGACAACAAGCGCCTCGACTCCACCGCGGACTGGCCCGCCTTCAAAGCCACCGCCTACCCCAAACACCGCCCCGCCCTGCAAAAGAAGTTCCCCGGCTCCATCTGGCCGTAGTTCCAGCCCAAGCAGCCCGGAGGGTTGCCAGATGGGTAGCCGGTGGTTGAGGCCAGAGGCCGATACCACCGGAATCGGGAAAAGGAACATTGCACCCCGAAGGCGGTGCCACAGCCCACGAATTCATCGGCGCAATCCGGGGCGCATGAGACGTTCGCAAACGGAAAGTCTAACCAAAACCTCGTGGACAACACCCAAACCACTTTGCTACCGTTTACGTGGCCCCAATTGACATGCAACTGAGGTCCTGCAACCAACCCCTCGCAAATTCCCACCGGCATTTGCTCTACGTGTTATTTTCCCTATTCGAGGCCTTGCTCGTTACATCGGTCGTGGCGCTGTACTGCACCGACCCACGTGGCAATCCAGTCCTTGATGATGCGGCAGGTTTGACATTCTGGTTCGCATTTTTCGGCTTGCTCACGGTAACTTTCATTCTGCGGAAGACTGCCCGTCGGCTCGCTGTAGTTGGTTGGCTCAGTTTGTTCGGAGGCTTCTGGAGCCTGGCCATGCACCCGCCAATTTGATTCATTGAGCAACACAAGTTACGAAGCAAAGCGCGCATGCCCCTCGACGATTACAACTGGCGCCCGATCACATTTCAGGGCGTTACGTTTCCCGCGACATTCATGGCCGCAGACGCGCTCGAATCAATCTTGAACATGGAGGACGAGGACTTCGGTTCCTGGTTGTTGCATTTGACCATTTGCTGCGGAGTCACCAAAAGCGCACCCGCCGAAAGATGCGCTCGTTGCGCCCAGAAAGCAGTCGACCTCATGCTGGAGAATCGACAACGCTTGCTCGACGGCATTCGAGAACTCCTCGGATCGTACGGCTTCGAACCAGAATCCACGTATCGCGATTGGATCGCCGCATTTCAGCAAATCGTAGAGTTAAGCGGGGCCGCAGACGGTGATTGTTCTTGGTCGGCCCCCTCACACGAGGGCGACGATCCAAGTTTGGCGGGAAAACTCCTCAAATTCCTGGACAAGGAGCGGGCACGTATTTTGGGTGAGACAGAAAGCGACTGAAAAGTCGCGGTTGAAGCCCTTTCCCTTTCGCGCAAATTCGCGCAATTCGCGTCATTCTCTTCCCACTTCTCCCCGAAATTCCGCTATTCGTGCCCATTCGTGTTAATTCGTGGTTGAATCCCTTTCCCCCTTCGCTTCTTGGCGCGAAACTCTTTCCCCCAAAAAAACACAAACCTCCCGCCCGCATCATGCGGACAGGAGGTCTGCCAAATCTCGTCCCAACTCTATCGCTTACGCCTTACGCCGCCGAAGGACCTTCGTCCCCAGCACCGCGGCGCCCACAGCCAAGAGACCGAGCGTTCCCGGCTCGGGCGCAGCCGGAACCGGCGTGTCCACTTCCTGAAAACTTACCGGGCCACTGAAATTCAATGTGAAGCCGAAATCCAAAACGCCCCCCGTCGGAAGCGGCGTCCCCGCCAGCAGCAAAAAGTCCCCGGTATAGGGTCCGCCGCCGGTAGGTCCATTGATCGGCCCCACCGTCCAATCCGCCGGCAACGTCACATTTACCCCGGAAAAAGTGAACGGCTGCGACATCGTGATCTGCACGTCATAGCCGATCCAGGTAAACCCCGTGTCGTTGTTGACGCTGTTGTTCATCGTAAACGCCGGATCGCTGTTGGCATTGACGCCGAAGTTGATGTATCCCGACGAGCCCGTTTGGGAAAAAGGCACGCTGAGGCTCAGACTTGTGGTGTCAGGCCCGGTCCAACTGTAGGGATTGATGGTGATTCCGTCATTCGGGCCGCCGGTATACCAGGCATTGGTGATGCCGGCCTTGGCAGCGAGAGTGAGACCGAATGCAAAGAAAACTGCAGGGACGAGATATTTAATTTTCATACCAAGCTCGCTTCTGAACTGAACTACCCTGTTTACCGTTTGTATGTCCAGCAGTGTGCAATGCTGGCTTGGTGCTACGACCACATTTCTATCCGAACTATTCCCCTGAGTCAAAATCTATTTGTGTGACATTCCCGCAACGGAACTTGGTGAAAACCCCAACCTATTGCGGTGTGCCCGCCAAAAAAGTTTTGCTCCTTTCCTGCTGCTGACTACCGCAACCAACCAACGCACCGCTCGAATCCGACCTAAACTGTCCTCCGTTACCTTCCCCAAAACACGCAATACGCAACACGCAACAGTCCTACGCCGCCTCTCCCCTCGCCCACGCATCCGCTTCCAGAATCTGCTCCAAACTCGGGTGCGCCACCACTTTGTGCCGATCCATCACCCGCGCCACCGTCTCGCTGACCTGCATGAAATGGATCTTCCGATTCACAAACGCCTCCACCGCCACTTCATTGGCCGCGTTCAAGACCGCCGGCAGCGTTCCGCCAACCTCCCCCGCCCGGCGCGCCAGGTTCAGCGATGGAAACCGCTCCGTGTCCGGCTCCTCGAAGGTCAAACTCCCGAGCTTCGCCAGGTCCGTCTGCACCCGGTCGCTCGCCACCCGCTCCGGATACGTCAGCGCATACTGGATCGGCAGGCACATGTCCGGCGTGCTCATCTGCGCGATGATCGACCCATCGACAAATTCCACCATCGAATGCACCACGCTCTGCGGATGCACCACCACCTTCACCCGCCCCATCTCGATGTCGAACAACCATCGCGCCTCGATCATTTCCAGCCCTTTGTTGAACAACGTCGCCGAATCAATCGTAATCTTCCGCCCCATCACCCACGACGGATGCTTCAAGGCCCGCTCCACCGTGATGCTCGGAAATTCCGACTTCGGCGTGCTCCGAAACGGTCCGCCCGACGCCGTCAGCCATAAATTCCGCACCGAACAACCCGGCTTCTCCCCCAGGCATTGGAAAATCGCCGAGTGCTCGCTGTCCACGGCCAGCACCTTCACCCCGTGCTTCCGCGCTTCGTTCATCACCGTCTCCCCGGCCATTACGAGGATTTCCTTGGAAGCCACCGCGATATCCTTCCCCGCCCGGATCGCCGCCAGTGCCGGCTGCAACCCCGCCGTCCCCACGATCGCGATCAAGACAATATCCGCCTCCGGCTGCGTAGCCAGTTTGACGAGGCCCTCCGTCCCACAATAAACCTCTGTTCCTTTCAGCGCCTCCTTCGCGATCTTCGCCTTCGCCGGATCAGACAGCGACACCACCTTCGGCCGATGCTTCCGCGCCTGTTCCAGCAGCAACTCCACGTTGTTCCCCGCCGCCAGGCCGGTCAACCGGATGCGTTCAGGCAAATCCTCCGCCACCTTCAGCGTGCTCGTCCCAATCGATCCCGTGCTTCCCAACAAAACTACATTCTTCATGCCAATCGAACTGCCGATCCGCTCTCGTAGCGCAGGTTTCCAAATCTGCTGTATCGCCGACTTCCAAGTCGGCCGGAACCACAAATTCAGGGGTCAGCTTCTTTAACTGCGAGCCTTCCCCGGTTCGCCGGCCGGCCATTGCGGACTGCAAAGCCACCGTCTCTTTCTCCCTCTCCGCCATCAGATGGGGGAGAGGGCCGGGGAGAGGTGGTGCCTTTGCTCGTGTTCTCAAAAAGGGTTCATAGGAGCTTATGTTCCTTCTGCCCTTCACCCCGTCCGCAAAACATGCCGCAGATACAAATACATGATCGGCGCATTAAACAACAGGCTATCCAGCAAGTCCAGTATCCCCCCAATCCCCGGAAAAAAATGTCCCGAATCCTTCACGCCCGCCTCCCGCTTGAACAACGACTCGATCAGATCCCCCACCACCGCGCAAATGCTCAGCAGCCCCCCCAGCAACACCGCGTCCTGCATCCCCATCGCCGGCATGTGCGCGTGCGCAAAGTGCACGAAAATCACGCTCGCGGCCGTCGACACCACCACCGCCCCGCCGAACCCTTCCCACGTCTTGCCCGGGCTGATCCGCGGAATCATCTTGTGCCGCCCGATCAGCGACCCCACCACATACGCGCCCGTGTCGCTGAACTTCGTGATCAGCACGAAGTAGAGCAGGTAAAAATTCCCCTCCACGATCCCGATTTTGAAGAAATTGATCTTCTGGATGAAATTCAGCAGCCACGGCACATACATCAATCCGAACAGCGTCGTCGAAATCGCCACGATCCCGTTGCTGTAGTCCTTCGCCATGAACAGCCGGAGGCACAACCCCAGCACGAACAAAATCAAAAAGCTCGTCTCGAAGTCATTCACCCGCGCCGGCGAATTCGTCAGCCCCAGCTTCCCGTGCACCTGATAAAATGTCCCCACCATCAGCAACACCCCGCCGAGGATCCCGCAATATTTGAAGCACGTAAGCCCCCGCTTCTCCACAATCCCGTAGAATTCCCCCAAACCCGACGCCGCCAGCAGCACCATGATTGCCAGGAACACGTAATCAGAGATGGCGCGATTCCCCGAGAACAGCGCGCTTAGAATGACCGTCCACAGCACCACGAAACTGAACAACCGCCGCACAAACACCCGCGCCTTCGACGGCGCCGGCTTGCTCGCAACGTTCTCTTCTGGCATACGCCCCGCAAGATTAATGATCCCTCGCCCTCTGTCGAGCGGGATTGGCGTGCAACCACTTCAAACAAATCCGTTGCACACGAAATTCTTCCGGTCCAACATGCGATAAAACTCCAACGGCTCTTTAATGCAAATCGCGGGCGCAAACTGCAAAATCTGTGGTGAAACGGTGGTTCTCGCTACAGAAGGGAAATTCTGCGCTCATTGCGATATGGTTGTCCACCTCGCCTGCGATTCCGGGCTCAACTGCAAGGTGTGCGGCGAACCATACAAGAAGCACGAAATCAAAAAACGGGATCCTCTAGGGGATGCATTACTCTCTCCGTCCATGCGGGCTGGTCGAAACGGCGCTCCTGCACTGGTCATATTTCTTCTGATACCCGGCTTTCTCGTAATCCTCGTTTTATATCTGATTATGGAGGCTCTGTCTCACGGACATTGATTCCTATCACGTCCGCCTATTGCGCCTCGATATTGCCCTCCTCCCCCCATGCGTACAAAAAGAAGGGCCGGACAACAGGTCCGGCCTTTTCACACGGTGGTGCACCTGAGAACTGGCGCACCAACAACGCGGTCAGCCTAACACACATCCTGTCCCCCACCAGTCACCAGTACTGGGGACACGCTTGCATTCGCCCTGTCAGCCGCGCTACTCGTTCTTTTACAACAACTACCAACGCGAAGCGTTCTGATTAAGACACGCACCACGCACCACGCACCAGGTTCACTCCACCGCCCACCCCGGCCTGATCTCCGCATCCAACGACGTCCCCTCCACCCCCGCCGCGAATTTCCGCTCCGCCAAAATCGCAATCATCCCGGCATTGTCCGTGCACAAGGACCTTTCCGCCAGGCGCAGCTTCAACCCAGCCTTGCCGCAAGCCGCCGCCAGTTCCTTGCGAAACGCGCGATTGCACGTCACCCCGCCCGACGCCGTTACACACGACACCCCCAACCGCCTGGCCGCGCGCATAGTCTTGGTCACCAGCACGTCCACAATCGCCGCCTGCACGCTCGCGCACAAGTCCCTCACTTTCCTGCCGTCCTCCAGCACCTCGGGATGATCCCGCAAAAAATACCGCACCGACGTCTTCAACCCGCTGAAACTGAAATCATCCCCGCTGTCCCTCAGCAACGGCCGTGGAAAATCAAACGCTCTCGCATTCCCTTCCCCGCCCAGTCGGTCCACCTCCGGCCCGCCCGGATACGGCAACCCGATCAACTTCGCCACCTTGTCGAAACATTCCCCGGCAGCGTCATCGATCGTCGAGCCCAGCACCCGGTGCTTCAACTCACCTTCCACGTGCACCAGCATCGTGTGCCCGCCGCTGACAATCAGCGATACGTTCGGCTCGAACGCCGCAAAATCCGCGGCCAACGGTTCACCGCCGATCCACGGCGAATACAAATGCGCCTCGTGATGATTGATTCCGAGAAATGGTTTGCGCAGCGCGAACGCCATCGCCTGCCCCGCCTTTAATCCCACCAGCAGCGCATTCGGCAGCCCCGGCCCCTGTGTCGCCGCAATCGCGTCCAGATCGCTGGTCCGTACTCCCGCCGCCGCAAGCGCCTCTTCCGTCACCGGCATCAGGTTGCGCAAATGCTCGCGCGCCGCCAGTTCAGGGACCACTCCTCCATATTCGGCGTGCAGCTTGACCTGGGAGGAAACCAGGTTCGACAACACCCGCCCGTCCCGCGCCACCGCCACGCTCGTTTCGTCGCACGACGTCTCGATGGCCAGCAAGGTCATCGATCCATCAATTATTCTTCGCCGCCACCTTCTCGGTGTCCGACGTCGCCATCTTCTCTCCGGACGAACGATGCGAGTAGATCAGAATTCCCTTGAGCAGGTCGCGCGCGCGGTCCAATTGCGGGTCGGTGGAGTTGCGGATTTTCTCCTGGTCTTTCGGATCCATCGTCTCCAGGCCCGGACGCCGCTTGAGCAACACCGCCATCTCCTCATCATCCGTCATCGGCACGACGCAATCCGGCGTGATGCCCTGTCCGTGAATCACCTTGTGGCTCGGCGTGTAATACTTCGCCGTCGTCAATCGCAGCGCCGATCCATCCTGAAGCGGCAGGATGCTCTGCACCGATCCCTTGCCAAACGTCCGCTCGCCCATGATCTGCGCCCGGTGCAAATCCTGCAAACAACCGGCCACAATCTCCGAAGCGCTCGCGCTGTTCACATTCACCAGCACCACGATCGGCATCCCGTTCAGTTCATCACCGCGCCCGTTCGCCCGCCGGACTGAATTCTGCGCCGAGTTCCTGCCCTCGGTCGATACCACCAGTTGCCCGCGCGGCAGGAATTTCTCGCAAACTTCCACCGCCTGGTCCAGCAAGCCGCCCGGGTTCCAGCGCAAGTCCAGGATGAATGCCTGCATCCCCTGCGCCTTCAACTTCTTGATCGCCTTCTCGAGGTCTTCGCTCGTCTTTTCCCCGAATTGCACCAGCCGCACGTAACCGACCTTGTCCTCGCCCAGCGGAAAATCCTTCTTGTTGTTGATGTCCTTGACCATGTCCACCTTGATCAACTCGCGCTTGATCTTCACATCCTTCATCTGCCCGCTGGAAGGCCGCATGATGGTGATGGTCACCTCCGTCCCAGGCTCGCCCCGCAATTGCGTCACCGCCTCGGTCAATCCCATCTTGTCCGCGCTCTTCCCGTCAATCTTGATGATCCGGTCTCCCGACAAAATCCCCGCCTTGAATCCCGGCGTGTCCTCCATCGGCGCCAGCACGGTCACGTAATTGTCCTTCATCTCGATCATGATTCCCAGCCCGCCGAATGCTCCCTGTGTGTCCTTCTGCAATTCGTCATACTTGGCCGGCTCCATGAATTCGCTGTGCGGGTCCAGCGTGTTGATCATCCCCTTCAGCGCCCCGTAGATCAGGTCCTGGTAGGTCAGCTTGTCCCCGTCCACATAATCCTTGCGGACCTTCTCCACCACATAGGAAAACAACTCCAGGCTCGGATACGCCGAGTCCTTTTCGGTCGCCTGTGCCGACCGCATGTAAATCCGCGCCCCGACCACCAGGTTCGCCGCCAGCAGAACCGTGATCAGCCCGAAAATGATGCGTCTCTTCATACAAAATTAGCCAATGCTGACAGATCATAATTGTCCGCAACCCAATTTGCAAGGCAGGCCTTCCTGACGCGCTTCTGCGGGACGCCACGCCTGGTTGGTTGGCCCCTCCTCAAAAAAAAACAGGCGGACATCCGGATGTCCACCTGTCCCGCCATGGCCCTGAAGAACGGGCGGCCGCCCTTGCGGTTCCTCACAATTCGCCTGACTGCCATCGGTCAGGCAGCGCCGCCCGCAATTTGCCCGCCCTTACTGCTGCTGCTTCTTCGATGCGCGCCGTACCGCCCGACCCGGCGTCGGCCTCGCAGGCACAGTGGGCACATTCGGACGCGGCACGACGAGTTCAGTGATCGCCGGAACGGAAGCTGCGCCGGCGGCCGGGGTTTGCGCAACGTTGCTGCAGGAACAACCCGCGGCGGGCGTGGGAGTTGGATTCGTGGGATTCGGTGTCGAGTTCATATCAAGAGTTGGATTCACTATTACGACCGCCATCATGGCAGTCGTTCACCTTTTCGCAGCCGATGTGCCAGCAAAATCCAGTTTGCTTCAATGACCTCCGCTTCAACGTGTTCGGATTGCGCACCCCATTTCATCAGTCAGCCTTCAAGCAGGCCCCGGAGCACTTTCTGCACTTGCCGGCGCCGCCATGTGCAACGCCGGATGGCGTGTAGGACTCCCGACGACACGTTAACTCCTGCTTTCCCGACTACCCCGAAATGTCGTCCTCAGCAACATTCATCGCGAAGCAGCCTCCTCGAGTGAGGGGCGTTTTCATAGGTTCGGCCGGCATCTGGCAGAGATGCCGGCCGTTTTATTTGGAACTCCCCTCCGCGTGTGCTATCTAGAGGCGGGAGGTGCCATGACCCTGAAACTTGCCCGCATTCTGCCGTGCGTTCTGCTATTCGCACTGCTCATCTTCCCCGGGTGCACCACACCGCATCCTCAGCCCGTCGCGATCGCCATCCCTTTTCAGCACGTCGAGATCGGCCTCTGCGAGGATTACCCGGCTGGGATTGCCACGATTGAAAACGCCCGGCGCGACTTCGCCCTGCTCCAGACCAACCACATCCGCGTCCTGCGCATCGCATTCGCCTGGGATTCCATCGAAACCCAGCCCGGCCAATGCAATTGGACCTTCTGGGATTCCTTCGTCCGCATCGCCACCGACGAATTCGGCATCCGCCTCATTCCCTACGTCTGCTACACCCCGCGCTGGAATTCCTCGGGCAACGACACCAACTACTGGCGTCAACCTCCCCGCGATCTCGCTCGCTTTTCCGACTTCATGAAACAAATCGTCCTCCGTTACAAGGACCGCATCCACTCCTGGGAAATCTGGAATGAGCCCGACAATCCCGAATACTGGGAAGGCTCGATCGCCCAGTACGCCGACTTGCTCCGCGCCGGCAGCCAGGCCGTTCGCGAATCCGACCCGACCGCCAAAGTCGTCGCCGGCGGGCTCGCCTGGAACCTCGAGTTCCTTCACCAACTCCTCGCTGTCGAGCACGTCGGCCCGGCCATCGATATCGTGAACCTCCACAGCTACTACGAAACCTGGTCGTCCGATCCGGTCGAAGCCATCGCCGCCCACGTCCGCCGCGCCGCCGCTCTCATCCGCGAATCCGGCAATCACCAGCCGATCTGGCTCGCCGAAATCGGCTACAGCAATTATCGCAAAGGCGATTACATCTCCTACTCCTACAGTGCGCACCGCCCGTACGAGCACTCCCCCGAATTCCAGGCCCGCACTCTGGCTCGCGCGATCACCTCCGCCCTCGCCACCGGAGAAGTCAAACTCATCGCCTGGTACCGCATCCACGACCTGCCTGCCACCACCCAGGTCATCGGCGACGTGAATAACCGCTTCCTTGGCGTAGTGGACGTAACCGGCCGCCCCAAACCCGCCCTCAAAACACTCTCCTTTCTCCAGTCACTCTTCACCTGCGATTTCCGTTGCCTCGATTCCGTCGTTTACGAAACCCGCACCATCGCCTCCGACGCTCAGGCCCACGTTTTCGAACGCACCAACCACGAACTCCTCGCCTTCACCTGGCTCTCGATTCCCATGGCGCAGACGAACACTGAATCCGAATCCCACGAAAACTTGACGCTCCTGTTCCCCAATCGCTACCCCGCTTCCGCCCGCGTCTTCGACCAAACCGGCGCTCCTCAAGGCAATGTCCGCCTTCGCACAGCACGCAGCGGCACTCGACTCCTGGATCTCAACCTCCGCGAAAACGAAATCAGAGTTTATGACTTGGCGCCGTCGCGATAGCCGCGCCCGGTTTCAAATTCCCCAGCGTGGTTCCATCTGTCGCAGTCGTTCGCTGAAAAATCCGCCACTCAAACCCGTTCAACCGCAGCTTCGGCAGCCCGCCCCCCGGTGAATCCGGCAACCCGGAAATTGACACCGGCCGAAACTCCCGTGCATTCGACACATCCACCGACGCGCTCGTTGGCCGATTCGAAAAATTGATCGCCACCACAAACTGTTCGCGCTCGTCCTGCCGCATGAACGTCACCACGTTTTCGCCCGCCGAATTCCGCAGCCAGCCCACCTCCGAATTTCGAAATGCCGGATGCTCCTGCCGCAGGCCAATCAGGCAATGATAAATCTCCCGCAATGGCGGCCGCTCCTTCGGCGACCAAAACACCGGCATCTTCTCGAACAACGCCGGGTCGCCTGATTCCGTCGCGTCACCGACCTCCATGCCGTTATACAGCAGCGGCACCCCGTCCAGCGTGAACATCAACGCCGATGCCGCCAGCGCCCCGCGCACGCCGTAACGCGCCACCGCCCGAGCCTCATCGTGGTCATCCGAAATCCTTAAATGCAGCGCGCCCTTCGGAAATTGTTTCCGGCTCTCCTCCCAGCACCGCCGGATGCTCGATGCTGGCGCGCCGTCGATCAGCACCTTGTTCATCGTGCTCAGCAGCGGCCACGAATAATCGATGTCGAACGCCTTCAGCAGCAGCTCCGGCTTGCTCGCCTCCGCCAGCATCCCGACGTCCGGCTTCACCTTCATCAATTCCGCCCGCGCCTCCTCCCAGAAACTCGTCGGCACATTCGACGCCACATCGCACCGAAACCCATCCAGATCGAACGTCGCCGGGTCAATCCAATGCTTCAGCATCTCGATCATGTAGGCGCGCAATCCCGCGTTGCTGTAATCCAGCCCGGCCACATCCGTCCATTCCGGCACCGGCGGGATCACATTTCCATCTGCATCGTGCTTGTAGAACTCCGGGTGCGACATCAACACGCAATCCCACGACGTGTGATTCAGCACCACGTCCAGGATCACCCTCATCCCGCGCTGGTGCGCTTCCCCCACCAGGCGCTTGAGATCCGCCTCCGTCCCGTAATCCGGGTTGATCGCGTAATAATCCCGCACGGCATACGGACTGCCATACTCCCCCTTGTGCGCCTTGACCCCGAGCGGATGAATCGGCATCAACCACAACACCGTCACGCCGAGGTTGCTCAATTCATCCAGCTTCGCCGTGATGCCATTGAAATTGCCCTCCTTCGAAAAATTGCGCGGAAAAATCTCATAAACCACCCCGTCCCGCAGCCATTGCGGCGCCACACGTGCGCTCTCCTTGGAAACATTATTCTCCGCTCGCGCGCAAATCCCAAAAAGACACAACGCCGCCACCATCAACGGCAGCAGCCCCGTCAGCCGCCCAGTATTGGACCTGAATTCCATAGCTCGTTCAGCCTCAGCCGGCGGGCGTCGGCGGCCAAAAATCCACCCGCTCCGTTCCGCTGCTGGCTCCCAACTCATACCCATTCGCAAGTCCTTATGCCACCGCATCTTTATGCGGGAAGAGAAAGCCCACACGCTCGCTCCGGAAGCGAACATTCCGCTGGGAAGCCATTGGGTCAGGGTGAGGGCGAACGTTCCTCTGACCATATGCGCCTCCGAAAAGCGCAAAACACACCGAACCCGCCAGGACGCCAAAGGTAGGGCGCGTCACTCCGTGCGCGCCGCCGAACGATCAGGCGTGGGATCCATTTCCAATCCCCGCAAAATAAACCAGCGCACCCGTAGCTATTTCCTAGCCCCTCGCGGACCCCATTTCGCGAAGCGAACGTCACTTCTCAGGAAACTGACCCATGGCCCGCTTGGAAAGGCATTAGGCCGGAGGAAATGATGCCTCTTTCTCATACCCGGCGCAGCCTCCCTGTCCAAATCGCTCCAAAAAACGTGCCGCTCCCGAAGCTGTCCCCTCTCCTGGGGGACCACATTTCGCGAAGCGAACGTTCCTTCTCGGGAAACTGACTCGTGGCGGGCTTGGGAAGCCATTGGGTTAGGGTGAGGGCGATCGTCCCTCTGACTATATAGCACTCGTTCGCGCCTCTCCCTATGGTCGGTCTTGTTTCGAAGGTCACCGACTGTTCCAGCTCGCCTCTCAGACCCGTCGCCTCCTTCTCCCTCTCCGCCATGGAATGGGGGACCACATTTCGCGAAGCGAACGTCCCTTCTCGGGAAACTGACTCGTGGCGGGCTTGGGAAGCCATTGGGTCAGGGTGAGGGGCGATCATTCCTCTGACTATATACGCCTCCGAAAACCGCAAGACACACCGAACTTGCCAAGACGCCAAAGGTAGGGCGCGTCACTCCGTGCGCGCCGCCGAACGATCAGACGCGGGATCCATTTCCAATCCGCGCAAAATAAACCAGCGCGCCCGTAGCGCGAAGCGAACGTCCCTTCTCGAGAACCTGACTCGTTGGCGGGCTTGGAAAGCCATTAGGCCGAAGGAAGGATGCCTCTCTCTTATACCCAGCACTGACTCCCTGTCCAAAGTCGCTCCAAAAACCTGCCGCCGGCGAAGCTGTCCCCTCTCCTGGGGGAGAGGGTCAAGGTGAGGGCGATCGTCCCTCTGACCCACGCCCGCCTTGCGACGCCATCGGATCAAAGCGCCGCCCACCCCTCCATCCGGAACATATCCTCAACGCGTTTTTTCTTTCTTATCTGCAAATATCTGCAATTACCCGTTTCACCATTTCGCATCCAATTGATGCCGAATCCCTTCGCCCCTTCCCGAGTTTCCAATCTGATTGGAAACTCCCCCCCGAAATCGGCAACCCATCAGAAACCATTCTCCGAAGAGTCCACCCGGGAAACGCTCCCACCCGTCCCATCTGTCCCGTCCGTCCTATGTCTTCCTGCGGTTTCTTCCGCACCGACTCCGCGTTCCCCTTCGCTCCCTTCGCGAGCTCTTGTCCACCGTAGCCTTGCGCGAAGGTGGATCGCGCGACACCCAGGATTTCTGTCGTTATCGGAAACAGTGGAAACTACCCCAAACTCCCTCGGAAGCCCTCGATTTGGAATGTGCTCTCCCGATCTACACAATCTGGATCTTGGATCTTGCGCCCCGAAAGCCTTCGGGGTTGGTTCTTCCGCGCCTCCGGATCATGCACACCAATTACCCCAATCTTAAATCTCAAACTTCAAATTCGAAATCTCGCACACGCAGCGCGGCCCCTCCCCCCAAATTTTTTACCCTGGAAAATCCCGGAATATCCTGGAATACCCCACATTTTTCCCAAACGATCCCAATTCCCGCGCACAGCGCGCCCTCTGACCACCCCGGAGCGGGTGGCGGACGGGTAGCCAGGGGTAAGTCGGCGGAGTCGACGCCACCCCTGGTACTCGGCCCATTATTGTCCCCCTCCCGCAGCCCGCTTTTGGGGCTGTGGGAGGGGGTGGGGGGTGGGTTTCGCGCCCTGTCGCGCACGAGCCTGGCGCAAAGGCGGAACCTTGCATCCCTGGTCCGCTATCCTGACCGCAGCAGCTTCAGCGAAGTCGGATGCATGTCGCATCGGTTTTTAAATTGTCAAAGAACACAGGAGAAAAGCCTCAGGCCGGGAAAGAAAAGGACGGTCTGGAAACAAACCTCCCGCGGAGCAGCGCCGTAGTTAAAGGGGCGCCAATCCCAAACGCAGTTGAATAGTGACACAGCGCTATACGATTGTCAATCAATCGTCGTAAAGCGAGCGGTTCCGGGCTGGTATTGTAGCATTTTAATTTCCGAGTCCCACAACCACTCCCTTCCCGCTCCAGCCACTTCGCCCGTCCCACTACGTATCCAACCGCCCATACCGCCTGATTTCCGGCCACATAAATGCCGCCGCGATCACCACCACAATCGTCCCAATCCCGCCCGACACCACCGCAAAGACCGGATTGGTCAAACTCGCCACAAAACCCGACTCAAACTCCCCCATCTGGTTCGAGGTGCCGATAAACAGGCTGTTCACCGCCGATACCCGTCCCCGCATTTCATCCGGGGTCTGCATTTGCACCAGCGTGTGCCGGACGACCACGCTCACGTAATCCGACGCCCCGCAAACCAGCAGCATCGTGAACGAAAACCAAAACCACCGCGAATACCCGAACGCCACCGTCGCCAGCCCAAAAATCGCCACCCCCCACAAAAGCGCCCGGCCCGCTTTCTGCAACGGCGGCCGATGCACCATCACCGCCGCCATCAGCAACGACCCCAGCGGCAGCGCCGCCTGCAGCAATCCCAGCCCGCCCGGCCCCGATTTCAAAATATCCTTCGCGTACACCGGCAGCATCGCCGTCGCCCCGCCCAGCAGCACCGCGAACATGTCCAGCGTGATGCTCCCCAGCACCACCTTCGTGCGATGCACGAATTTCAATCCCGCGATCAGGCTGCGCAGCGACATCGGCTCCCTCGCCGACGGCGCCTGCCGGCTCCGCACCGCGCTGATCAGTCCAAAGCACACCACCAACGCCACGGCATTGAACACGTACACCTGGAACGCGCTGTGCGTCAGCGCAATCAATCCGCCTCCCGCCGCCGGGCCCAGCACCGCCGCAATCTGAAAACTCCCCGTGTTCCACGCCACCGCGCGAGCGAACAACTCCCGCGGCACCAATTGCGGCATGAATGAAGCGCTCGCCGGCCACAAATACGTCCGCGCGGTCCCCAGCAGAAACAAACAGCAGTAGATCCACCCCACCGGCGCCTGCAACCGCGACACCACCGCCAGCCCGGCGCACGTCACCGCCAGTCCCAATTGCGTCCAGAGTATCACCTTTTTGCGATCGTGATTGTCCGCCACGTGCCCCGCCGGAAAGATGAAGAGGAACATTGGCAGCATCTGCACCAGTCCCACGTATCCCAACGCCAGACTCCGGTGGGTCCGCTCGTAAATCTCCCATCCCACCGCCACCGCCAGCATCTGCTGCGCGAGCGAAGCCAGAAACCGCGCCGTCAGGTACAGCGCGAAATTCCGGTTTCGCAATACCGCATAAGGATCGTCCTCCCCTGGTCTCGCCGGCACGGTGGACGACTCCGGCGCCGCACCGGGATCATTCATCGGCGGCCCTTTCCAGCACTGCTGAAAATGCGACCAGCTTTCCCACAGCGGGACTCGCCCTCCCCCTTGGGGGAGAGGATTCCCCGAGAAATTCGCGCATTGAACCCCTGAACCCACAGATTGCGGACTGCATGACCATCCCGCCCACGCAAAACCAGACCGCCCGTAGCTGTCCCCTCTCCCCCTCGGGGGAGAGGGTTAGGGTGAGGGGGCGGGCTTGGAAAGCCATTCGGTTCATGGAAAGCGCCGGGGTGAGGGGGATTCCGCGCGAAAAACGTCATTTGACAGATAGAGCCGATCGCCTGTCACTCCGGCCACCGCCACTTCAGACATAAGCCGACTCCTCACTGAGCATGCCAATGGCATGTTCGGAGGAACCCGCCCCCTTGCCTTCCATGTGAACCAGGTATTTGATGATCACTTTCCGCTGCGGCGCGGTAAGCCGGCTCAATCGCACCTTGAAAAACCCCTGGGTTTCTGCGGCATACTCGAAATGGAATCGGATCGCGTCCGGGATCGGATCGCCCTTCTCATACGCGTCCAGCGACACCAGCATGAACGCCGGCAGGAAATAGTGAAACGCCTCCGGTGTGAACAACGCCAGCGCGATGTGATACGGCCGCAGTTCCGCCACCTGGGTCAGATCCTTGGGGCCCTTGCCCTTGAAGAACTCCGCCACCCGCGCACATTCCGTGCAATTGTACGGACAATGCGTGATGTTGTTGTCCCCGGGATAAGCCACTCCGGCGAAAGCCTCTTCGATCATTCTCTTTAATTCCATAGAAAACAAACGCGAATGAACCGAAAGTTTAGGCCTCCCAACGCCGATGTCAAATCACGAGAAAATCTCGTTGCGTGCCGCTCCTTTGCTTCTTCTGCCCAGCGCGGACCAGGTTTCAAATCCCGGGAACGGGACCACGTTTCGCGAAGCGAACGTCCCTTCTGGGGATGTTTTCTGGTGGCGGTCCCGCAAGCGGGACACTGGGTCAGGGTGAGGGCGACCGTTCTTCTGAATTCTCCGCAAAAATCTTTTACACCTTCTTCCGCCACCGCCCAACGAGCAAACACACGACTCCGCCCGTGATCACCATGGCCGCCACGCTCGGCTCCGGCACCGGCACCAGCATCCCTTGAATCTGCCAGCCGTCCAAAGTTCCCGTGTCATAAATCGACTCGTCCGAAATCGTCAAATCCCACGTCCCGTTCATCGATTCCCCCGCAAAAACGTTCAGGTCCGTCGGCACGTAACTCGTGCTCTCGATCCCGGTGAAATCATTCCCGCTCGCCGCATACGTGCCGCCCAGCACGTCGCTCGACAGCGCCACCGCGTTCCACAGCGAATCGTTGCTGTTGTATTGCGACGACAAATCCGTCACGAACGTGAAATCCCCGTTCACCGCGGAGTCGCTTCCATAGTCCAGCGGTCCGGTTCCATCCGAAGTCGCGCTGCTCTTGCGCGCACGGTCAAGCAACGTCACCGACGTCCCCGTATCCACGTGCGTCAGGGTAATGTTGAGGTCGCCGACGTAGCTATGCGACAGGTTGTTGATGGTGATGCCGGTGAAATATGAAACGTTGCCGAGGTTGTGAAGATGAATCGCGCTCGTGAACACGCCCGCGTCCGCGTTGACAGCGTTGGTGCCCGCCGAAGTCGCGTCGGGAACCGAGCCTCCGCTGCCCGAGGCAAAAATCAGTTGCGCCCCCGCGGGCATGCCGCCCAGCCATGCCAGGGACAGTGCCAGTGCCAATGCGAGGGTCGTCCGCCTGAACTCAATTGATCCGTTCATCCGTATTTCGCCTTCTGCATCTCGTAAGCCGGTTTGTGCGCGATTCGTCGTCCGTCCCCTGCGCGCGCAGGTGCGGAACTCCGCCGTTAAATCAGCACGTTGGGTGCCACCAGCGCCTTTCGCAGGTCTGGCAGGCCCTGGAACTGGGGGATTTCGCGACTGAATTCCTTGATGGCCCGTGAAGAAACGCGATTCCAATCTCAACGCGTCTCAGATCAGGACAAAACTGTCCACTCCTTGGAAAAGGGAAGCTCCCGCGGCGACCGCGCCCGGCTCAGTCCTCCTCGTACCACCCCGACGCGCACGACTGCGGGGGAAACATGCAGATTGAAAGTGTCCACCCTGCGTCCCTCCCGCGATCATGAAAGGACATGCGCGTATGATGCCAGTGCGGGAAACCATGACGCATGATCGTCAGCATGCGTTGCGCATCGCTGCGGTCCTTGATGCCGCTGATCTCCAGGCCGTAATCCTCGTGCAGCAGCTCGATCGAACTGTAATCGCCGAACCAATTGAACCCCGCTTCCTCCAAAAGCTCGGAAGCCTCGCCGCGGCACTCAAACAATTCGGGATGAAATTCCAGGTCCAGTTCCCCCGGCTCCCCCCGGGTTAACACCCGCACCTCCGCTCCCGCCGCCCGCAAATGTCCCGCGATCCGCGGCAGGATACGCGCGCCCGTCACCGCCGGGAAATCACGCGGATGCCAGTACCAGTTGAAGAAAAAGTGAATTCGCTGCGATGACGGAACCCCCACCAGCACCAGCACGCCGTCCTCCTCGTAAACGGGAAATGTGTATTCGCGATTAGCCTCGCGGTAAATCAACCGGCCCACCCCCGGGCTTTCCACCGAGTATTTCCACTTGGTGAGAGCGGTAAATATGCTCATGGCACTGATCGCAACAGACTGCCGCAGCTTCTGCGCTAATTATTACCATAAGCCCACCGTTATGCAACTGCCCCGGGCGGTGCGGCGAACCAGGACTGCCCCGCTTCTCTCAACTGAGAACGAAACTCGATTCCCGCCAAATTTTATTCCCTCCTACTTCCCGCCCGACGCCATCTTCTCCTTCCATTGCCGGATTCCCTCCTCGCGCGTTTCCGCCTTCTCCCATGGGTCCACCTTGAACGCGTCGCCCCAGTGCTCGCGCAAAAGGTTCGCCACCCGTATGCGTTCCATCAACCGCGGACTTCGCAGTCCCTCCAGCAGCAGGCCCGGATCCTTGTCCGCCAGCGACTGCACCTTCTCCAGCCCAAATTCCCGATACACCTTCTCCCGCCGATCACAACACTCCAGCGCCATTTCCAATCCCCGCGCCCGCTCCGCTGTGTCCGTCGCCGCCAGCGCCGCTTCCACGTCCTTCACGCGCGTCTGGAATTCCTCCTGCTGCGCCGGCGTGATCGTCAGGTTCGCCGTGCTTTCCGCCAGCCACTTGTCAAAATCCGGCGCCTCCATATAACCGCTGCTCTTCGCCAATTCGATTCCCTCGGAGTCCAGTATCACAAACGCCGGTATTCCCCGCACCCCGTGTTGCGCCGCGAGTCCGGCGTTCTTGTCAATGTTCACCGACACCCGCTCAAATTGCCCAAGCGCGTTCGTCACCTGCGGATCGGGAAACACCGCGCTCTCCATCTTCCGGCAATACGGACACCACGGCGCCGAAAATTCCATCAACACCGGCCGATGCCCCGCCTTCGCATTCTGCAACGCGTTCGTCACGTCCACTCCCCACACCGGGCCCGACCCCGCTTCGACACGCGCCGCCATGCTCATCACCGCCAGAAGAATGATCGTCGTTCGTCGCATTCGTCTCAGTTCCTTTCTGTGTTCAAGGCCGTGTTCACCGTTTCCTTCCCATGCTGTATCTGCGGCCAGAATTGTCCCCAATCAAACGGCCGGCTGAACTCGCCAAAATGGCACCCCTGGCAGTCACCGGCCCCCAGCGGGCGGAATGTGAATGTCACCGGCTGATGATTCTGACGCTGTTCCACGTGCAGGCTGCCCGGACCGTGGCAGCTTTCACAACCCACGTTCACAAGCTTCGAAGCGCCGTATTCCCTGCGATACCCGGACGGCGACGCAAACCCAATCGTATGACATGGCAGGCAGTTCGGATCCGCGTCCGCCTTCCTGGAAATCAAGGTCTCCATCGCCCGCGCATGACCGCTCTTCAACCACACGCTCGCCGCTCCCGGATGGCATCCGACGCAGTTCTGGCTTCCCACATAAGTCGCCGCCGATTTCACTCCCGGCACACGGTCCGCCTCCAGGTGCCGCGGGTCGTCCACCATCAATTTCACCTGCCGCACCTCATCCCGATACTGCTCCGCCAGCGCGCGAACGCCGTCGTCCTCCGGCACCTTGTCCTCCAGCAACCGGATTTCATGGTCCAGCACCGTCACTTTCCCGCGCCCGCCGATCTGGGTCCGCAGCATTCCCAGCGCCCTTCCTTCGTTTCCAGTATAGAAAACCCAGCTCCGATTGTCCCGCTCCAGGTTCTGCGCCGGCTGGCTCACCTTCCCGCCCAGGATCACGTCCAATTCGTAAAACTCTTCCGCCAGATGCGCCAGCGTCGCCTCATCGGTGAAGGCCACAAGCACAATCACGTCCGCCTTCTGCTTCAATTGCGGCAGCACCTTGCCCAGTGTGATGTCGATTTTCTCCACTGTCAGCCTCTTGCCGAGGTTCTCCACCGGTATTTTTGAATCCACGACTCCCAGCAATCCTATCTTGAGCCCGCCCCGCTCCACGATTTTCCATGGCTCGCACACGGGTGCGCCGGTGGCCTCATCCAGCAGGTTCGCGCTGATCAAGGTCACCGGCGAATCCTGCTTCAACGCGCGCAATTGTTCCACCGTCAACCCGGCCTCGCGCTCGCCCAGGTTCAGCGCGTCAAAATGCATCTGCGCATAAGCCTTCTGCATGTAGCGATACTCGATCACATTGTAATCTTCGGTCCCGCGAATCGCGTTGCCTACATCCAGGCGAATCGAATTCCCAAAATCCACCGTATCCAGCGCCGTCTTGAGCCGGGTCAAACCGCCGTATTGGCCGCTGAAACATCCGCATGGCACCAACCGCCCGCGTGTGTCGCTCACAAAGAACACACCCACGTCGGTCGTCTTGCCCGATTGTTTCATTCCGCACCCAGCCAATAACGCGATAGCCACCACGCCCGCGAGCAGCAAAACCGTGATGGCGGGGCGTCGCTTCATCACTCAATACAGCAGCGCGTAGGTGAAGATATTTACATTCACCTTCGCCGGGTCCGCGATTTCATTCCCGCCGCAGCAGCAGCAGCCCTCCGCGTGCGCCACGTCATTGAGGCCTTCCTTCGAATAGATCACCACCAACCGCCCGTTCATCTCCAGCCCTTCGAGCATTACCGGCGACCCGTGCTTGTCCACCAGTCGCGACAGCCGGTTCACCACCGAGAACAACGGATGGCTCATAGGAATCTTCGCCAGCCGGTTGTCCGGGAAGCAAAGCCGCATCTCCTTCCGAAATGCCTCGTCCCATTTCTCATCCGAGCAACCCGGGCTCGCCAGGAGGAATCCGCCGTTCGAGAGGTACTTTCGCAAATTCTCCCGCTCCTTCTGCGTAAGCGTGAACGAATCGTTTCCCGAAAAAACGCAGAACGGGTAATCGAATAACCCATCCGCATCCAGCCGCACCGGGCAGAAATTCTTGCCCACCTTCAGGCTCGTCTGCCGTTCCACATCCGACAGGAATTTGTCGGAGAAACACACCGAGCTCTTGTTGCCCGCGTAAATCAAATTCCCGCATTGCAACCGCGTCAGGTCCGCGTCCCGCGCCGTCGCCATCGCCGCCACCCCCAGGCTGATGCCCGCAAGCAGCCCCCAAATGCCCTTCCGTTGTGTTCGTTGTTTCATGCGCCCTCCCCTATTTGCTGATCGCCTTGAAATACTGGTCCACGATGTCGCTGTATTGATCCACGCTGGTTTCCGGGTTCACCGCGTCGGATTTCCGGTTCACCGGCGTGACCCCTTTCATCACGTCCGCCTTGTCAACTGTCACACTCGGACCGCTCTGCCCATTCTTGTCCTGGCTGCGGCCATTGCCCCCCGATTGCGCGGCCGACGACTTCGACACAAAACTTTCGTTCCCCATCACGCCCATGCTCGGCCCTTCCATCACCGCATACCCGGAATCGCCGCTCCTCCCGTTCCACTTGCCCATTCCCATTCCCATCCCCTGCCCTTGCTTCTGTCCGGAACCGTTCCCCAGCTTGTGCGACTGCATCATCTGCGAAAAGCTCCGGCCCGGATTCATCTTCCGTTGCAATTTCAAGTACGTGTCCAGCTCCTTGCCCTCCTGGTCGCCCTGTGATTTGCATTCGCCGAATAGCTTCTCCATCTCCGACCGCAACCGGTCCGCCGTCTCAAACGCGCTGTCACCCCGGGCCGCCAGCATCAGATCCGTCGCCTGCGCGGCCAACGGGCGCATGCGTGCCTGTTCCATCTTGTCGGCCAGGTCCTTCGCGCTCTGCGCCGCCTTGGGAAAGAGCTTCTTCGCGTTCTCGGAATCCGACCGCAACTTCTCGCCAAGGTCCTTCAATTGATCCGCCACGTCCTGCTCCGTTCCCGCCAGATTCTTCAACGCCAGTTGATCCTCGCGATCCAATTCTCCCGCCCGGTTGTAGGGTCGCGTCTGGTCCGACAGCCCGTGCTGCGTCTGGTACAAATCCGTGAATCGGTTGAAATCCTTCAGCAACTCCTGCATCAAGCTCATGTCCTCGATGGTCTGCGTCACCTGTTCGCGCGCCTGCTGCTCGGCCCCGCCCAGCTTCGCCACCTGCTCATCCGACGCCTTCTTGAAGTCATCCATCATCTTCTGGTCGAGCTGCCGCTGTCCCGATCCCGGCGAACTCCGCTGCGCCACGTCGCGCGAGACCTGGTCATTCGCCGCCGTCGAATCGCGAATGTCCTGCGCCTTCTGCTTCAACTCCTGCCCGAACTCCTGCTCGACGTCGTAAAGCGGATTGTCCCGCACAAAATGCTCCATATGGTCCGCGGTCTTGGCCAGCTTCTGGTTCAGTTCATTCTGCCTCGCCAGCAACCGGTCAAGCTGCTGTTCCAGCGCCGCCCTCTGGTCTCCGCTCGCCTGGCTCAGCTTTCGTTTCAATGCGTCAGCCTCCTCTCCCAGGGCCTTCTGGTTCTCAACGAGGTCGTGAAATTGATCGAGCAATTCCGTGTACTTGCCCTCGATGTCGCTGATGTCATTCTGCTCGCGCAAAAACGCGTTGTAATCCTCCTCGCTGATGACGGTGAGGTTGATGGTTTCGCTCCGCGCCATGTGCGCCTGCGGCGCCGTATCTATCGCCTCCGCAAAAAACGAAATCACATCCCCCGGTTGCACGCCCAGGTCCTTGAAATCAAACATCACGGACTCCCGCGCGTTCCGCACGATCCCGTCATAGGTGATGACTTTCGGCGGCGAATAAATCTGGTTCAACGCCCGGTGTATCCGCACCATCTTCAACCCGTAGTCGTCATCGGCCTCGATCTGCGCCTCGGTCTTGAAGTTGAACGCCACAAACGCGTCCTTGTTCGGAGCCACAATGTGAATCTCCGGCGGCAAATCGTGCGTCACGGTCAGCGATCCCTCCCATTTGTCCTCGGACGCAATCCCATCCGCATCCACCAGGCTGAATTTCAAACGCGCCGAGTCCCGCGCATCCACTGTGCCCGACACCTCGTTCGTCCCCGTCTTTGCCAGCGCCACATGCTGCACGTTCGTTTCGGAACTGTGCACCTCCATCATTCCCTCGCGCAGGGGGCGATTCGATTCCAGCCGGAATCGGACCCTGCTTCCTTCGAGCGCGCGCACGTTCTTGAAATCATATGGCTTCTCTTCGGCCTTGATTCCCGTGTATGCCGGCGGCGCCACCTGCACCAGCGCCTGCTCCAGGCGCGGCGTCAGCAGCACCGCGACCTGCTGCTGCTTGCTCAGGCTGTGCCGGTTCTTCGTGTGCGCGTACAGCACCAGGTCCGATTGGATGTTCCCGATCTCCTGGTAAAATCCCAGGCTCCCCTTGTCGAGCATCGGCACGGTCACCGCTTTTTCCGGATGATGCTTGGGAAAATAGGTCAGATACACTTCGCCGGGACGATGGCCCCGGTGTTTCACCTTCACGACCAGGCTCTTGTTGTACACCACCTGCGCTCCAGCCGCGCCCGGCTCCACAATCTCCAATCGCGTGAACGAATACGGCGGATGATCGCCCCACGGATCGCCGAAACGCGCCACCTCGATGAATGAAATCTCGTGAAAAATCCCCAGCAGCGCCGCGCAAAGCAGCCCCGCCACCGCCGCCCGCCTCAGCTCCCGCGCCAGCCGTCCCGTCCTCGCCAGCCCGGCAAAATTCACTCCACGCAACTCCTCCGCGTAATTCGCGATGGCCTGCCGCGCAAGCTGGCGCGTCAGTTCTCCCAGCTTCGGATCGGATGTCTGCGACTCCAGTTGCAGCAGGTTGATCAGCCGCGACCCCAGCGCGGGATCGCGCTTCTCCAGCACGCGCGCAATGTGCGCCAGCGTGTTCGTGTGGATGCGCCCGATATACCACGCCCACAAAAGATCGCCGGCGCCGGATACAAATACCGCCGCCAGCAGCAGCAATCGTCCCCTGGGCGAAAGCTGAAAAATCAGGTCGAGCAGGAAACAGGAAATCACCCCCCCGAGCAGCCACGGCCACGCCCGCAATAGAAAGCTCCGGCCCTTCTCCTCCTGCAAGGATCGGTCCGCCGCCCGCAAGCCGGCCACCACCTGGCTCATTTCGTTCAGCATAAACCCCACCTTCGCCGCAAATACCAGTCGGCTCCGAATAATAGCCCAATCAGGTAGAAAAACCAAACTCTATCCCACACCGATCGCAGTCGCGTTTTCGGCGCGCTTTCCTGTTTCTCGTTCTGCAATTCCGAGCTCAACCTCGGCAGTTCCTCCGGAGTCAGCAGCCTGCCCCCGCTGCTCTCGCACAACCGCTTCAAATAACCCGTGTCGGTCGCCACCTCGGTCTGCTCCAGGTTCTCCTGATACACCACAAACCGCGTCTCCTGCGTTGTGCCATCCGGGAATCGCACCTGGGCCCGGAACTTTCCGGTCTTGTCCGGGAGAAATTCCGCCGTCAGATGAAACGGATCCTGCCCGGGCGTGACATTCAGGGTCGAACGCGCCACTTCGCGATCGTCGTGATAAAACACGATCGGCAGTTCCTTGAGCGCCGCGTCCGGGATGCGCATGTGCACGCGGAAATACGCCTTGTCGCCCAATAACACGTTTCCCGAACTGGTCCTCAGCGAGAACTGTTGGTTCGGCAAAAAATCCCGTCCCGCCATCAGCCACAGAACCATCTGGTCCCAGAACCGGTCGAACAACGTGTTGATCCCCTCCACCTTCGCGTTGAACGCCCAGCGCCACAACCCATCCACTCCCACGCTCACCACCTGCCCCTGCCCGAACCGGCGCTGCACGATCCCCGGCGTCGCCGAACCATTGACCCCCTGCGCCGACGCCAGCGTCGCCGTGAGCGGCTTCCGTTCGATCACACTCCGCCCCGCGATCAACTCCGGCGCGCTCTCCGCCCCACCACTCTGCTCGGACAACAATCTCAACGGCGCGGCCGATTGCCCCTCGCGACTCACCTGCAGCCGCACTTTCTCGTTCACCGTGTCGCCCCAGATCACCGGCGCCAGATTGTTCCTCGCCAGTTCCCCATCGAACGCCGGACCCCGGCTGAATATCACCGTCCCGCCGCGGTTCTTCACGAAATCCTCTAGCAAATCCACCTGCGCCCGGCCCAGCAATCGCTCCACGTTGCGCCCGAGCACCACGATGTCATAATGGCTGAATTCCTCCGCCGTGGCCGGCACCGCCAACTCTCCGTTGAGCGGCGTTTTGCGAAGCCGATGCGCCCGTCCCGGTGCGTACTCCACAATCGCGTCGAACTCGATCTTGTCGTTCCGCATCAATGACCGCTGCAAAAACGTGGTGTCCCAATACGGCGAGCCCTCCAGCAGCAATACCTGAATCTGTTGATCAATCACATTCAGATACGTCATCGCGCTGTTGTTCTCCGTGTCTGCCTCGCCCTCCAGGGGGACCGCCCGTATCTCGTATTCGTATTGCCCGACTTCTGGTTCCATCACTTCGAACTGCACCGGCGCCTGCTCATTCTCCTCCGCGTTGACTTTGGTCGTCTGCACCACCTGGTTGTGCCGCAGCAGTTCCACCTCGATCTCCTCATACTCGCAGCCGATCAAGCGCAGTGTCGCCGACAGCCGCGCCTTTTGTTTCACGTAGCAATACGGCTGGTAGCTCGTGATATGCACCGAGACATCCCGCACCTTGCCCTGCCTCCCGATCGGCACCGCGTAAATCGGCGCCTGCCGCATGCGCGCCAAAAATCCGGTTTTCGCCGGATTCACCAGTTCAAAATCGTGCCCGTCCGTCAGCAGGATCACCGCCTTGACGCCTTCGCTCGGTCCCAGGGAGTTCAGCATCGACGAAATCGAATGGTGAAACCGCGTCGTCTGCCCCCGCGCAGTCAGGTCCAGTGCCGATTTCGTCACCGGCGTCGCATCGTCACTAAACTCGAACAACCGAACGGTTGGATCCGAGACCGTCCCGTCCGTCGCTGTGAAGTGCGCGTTCTGCAACACTCCCTTTGCCGCCTCCAGGCGCGACGTTTTGTCGGCGTCGTTCTGGTCCATGCTCTTTGAGGTATCCACTCCCACCAGGGTAAGCCGCTGGGTTTCGGGCGGAGGAATCACCTCGAGTCGCGAAGGTTGCAACAGCACCAGCATCACAAGGGCCAGGCCTCCCAGTCGGAATGCCCCCAGCAGGCAGTTCTTCCACCTGCCCAGCCTCGACCCGACCCTGAAGTACGCCGCCGCCGTCATCGCCGCGAGCACGAGCCCAATCGCCACCACAACCGGCAGCGGCAGGATTGGGTCGAACACCAGGTTGGACGCCGTGACATTCATGCGGCGTGGCGCTTGATCAGCAGTTGAAATCCCAGTTCGATCAGCAGCAAGCCCAGCCCGGCGAACACAAAATAATGAAACACCGGCCGTCCCATGATCAGGTCCTCGTAGTCCTCCTGTCCGGCGACGAAATGGGCCTGCTGCCCCTCCTTTACCGAGTCCGGCAGCAACTGTTTGTCCACCTGCCTGAGGTCGGATTCGTCAGGACTCGTGTTTACCCCAAACGCGTACGTTCCCCTCGCGGAGCGCAGCGTGTAAAATCCCAGTTCACCGGGCGTAAACGACATCGCATACCGCTCGCCCAACGCTTCCCTCTTTGGTTCCAGAATGCGACCCGACGGGGACACCAGATGGTTGTCACGCAAGTCGCTTCGCCAGACCTCGGCCTGGATCGGATCGCCCACCACATACGACTCCGGCGCCGGTTCTTCACTCGATATCGCCTTCACCAGCTCCTGGATCCATGCCGGAAAAATCTTCTGCCGCGCCAGGTTGCTCGAAAATTCGCTCACGGAGAAGTTCATCAACAGCATGGTCCCCAACCCGTGCCCCACACTCGCCATCGCCGGCGTCCCGTCGGCGTACGTCAGCAGCACATTCCCCGCTCCCGTCGCACTGGCATGGTAAAAATCATAGAACTCCAGCAGCGCGAGGTCCTGACGCGTCGAACCTTGAAATAATTTCAGATACTTCGATTTGAAATCGCCCTTGATCACCTGCACCCCCGAGGCCAGGTTCTCGCTCACGCGCCGGTCCGCAAGCTTCAGCGGCATCGTGCCCGGTCCCATCGCGACCTCCAGCCGCAGCAAATTCTCCGCATCGGTCGCTCCATCGAGGAAATAAATCATCCCGCCGCCATTGAACAGGAACTTCGCCAGCGCCGCGCAGGCCGCGTCGTTCAACCTGCCGGCGCGCGTGATAAACAGTTTCTTGGTCGATACCAGTTGCGACGCCGTGATCTCCGCCGTGCCGATGTGCCGCGGCAGCAGGGATCCTTCCAGCTTCTCGTATGGATTCAATGCCGTGGCGAGGAAATACACTGCGTCCTGGTTCGGCTTCGGATCGTCGGACACAATCAGCACCTCCTCCTTTTCCAGCACGGGAATCGTCAGCCGGTACATGTCATCCTGCTCCAGGCCGTCCGGCGGCAATCGCACCTCGCATTGATGCGTTCCCGGGCCGCCCGGCGTCACCGGCAGCACCACCTTTCCCTGCGACCACGGTGCGATGAATACATCCTTCTCAAAGCTCGCGCGCTGGTCCACAACCGCCGTCAACCGCTCCTGCAACGGCTGCGCGCTGAAATTGCCGACCGTCACATCCAGCAGCACCGTGTCCCCGGCCAGAATCTCCGATTGATTCACGGCCGCCCCCAAAATCGCGTGGTTGTCCTTTTTGTTCGACGACACGTCCACGAAAAATAGCCGTGCCTCGGGTGGCAGCGCCGTGAAATCGACATTCGCCCAGTTCTTGCGCTGGAAATCCGAGAAATAATAAACCTCCGGACGGCTCGCGTCTTTTGACAGCAGCCGCGCGGCCAGCGCATTGGCCTGGTTGAAATCCGCCCGTCCCAGTCCGGGTTTTAGACCGGCCACATATTGCCGCGCCTGGACGTGATTGCGCGAGAATTCCACGAAACAGGTCGAGGGACTTTGTTCGACCAGCACCACGTTCACATAGTCCTCGCCCCCGAGCGTCTGGATCACTTTCTGCGCCTCGGCCAGCGCCCGCTGCCGGCTGCTCACGCCTTCACCCTTGTATTCCATGCTCAGCGAATGATCGAACATCAACAGCACGTGCCGGCTCCCCGAGGGCGCGGAACTGGAACCGAACTTCGGGATCGCCGGCTTCAAAAACGCCAGCAACAAAACCAGCAAGAATGCGGTTCGCAGGAGAAAGAGGATCCAATGCCGCCAACGAAACAGTTTGGACCTCCGCGCAATCGTCTCCCGGATGTTGCGCACCGACGAAAACGCGAACAATTTCGGGAAGCTCCGGTTGAGCACATGGACGAGCAGCGGCAATCCCAGCAAAGGCAGCAGTCCCCAGAGCAAGGATGCGTTCAGAAAATTCATGCCGCGGCTCAGCTCCGGAACAGCAGGTTCGTCCCGCGGAACCCAAGGTAGGCTTCGAGCGCGTCGAGGTACGGATGGCTCGTGTTCACGAGCGCGTGATCGATCTGCCGCAGGTCGGCCTCCCGCGCGAGCCCGTCAATGAACCGCTTCATGTTGTCGCGATACGCCGACCGCACCTCCTCCGGGTCCACCTGCACTTGTTCGCTGGTCTCCATGTCCACGAACCGCGCCGCCGCAAAATCCGGCAGGTCCAATTCATCCGGATCCACCACGTGCAGCAACAGTATCTCGTACTTGCGATGCAGAAATTGCCCCAGCGCCTCAAATAGATTGCCGGGCTCGTCGAGAAAATCCGACAGCACCACGATTCGCCCGCGCTGCTTGAAAATTCCCTGGCATTCGGTCAGCGCCCGCGAAATTCCCGTCCCCGCCGCCGGCCGCACATGCTCCAGTTCGTTCAGGAGCCGGTGCAAATGCCGCCGCGTTCCGCCCGGCGGCAAAAACTGGTTCACCTTGTCCCCGAAAAGCACCAGCGACGATTTGTCTCCCTGCTTGATCATCAGGTACGCCAGCGCCGCCGCCACTTTCGCCGCCAGGAAATATTTCGGCTGCCTTCTCTCCCCGGCGTAACGCATCGAGGCGCTCGTATCCACCAACAGATATGCCACCATGTCGGTCTCCTCCTCGAACTGCCGCACATACAGCCGACGCGTGCGTCCATAGGCGCGCCAGTCCAATCGCGACACGTCGTCCCCCGCCACGTACTCTTTGTAATCCGCAAACTCCGCCGAAGAACCCCGCAGCGGCGACTTGTGCTTTCCCACGTACCAGCCCTCCACGGTCGACTGGGCGAACACCAGCAAATTCTTGAAGCGCTCCAGTTCCTCGACCGTGAGCAACGACCGCGATTGCGCGCTGAACGGTACCGGCGGCAGCCTGCCAATGATGGGTGGCGATTGGGCGATCACCGGCGGTTTCCTGATTTCCTCCCGTGAACTGTCGCGTGGCGGCTCCATGATTCAGGGATGGCGGAGTTTTTTAATACTCCTTCTCTTTGACCTGTTTGATCAACGTCTCGAGGATGTCCCGCGATTTCTTCCCGGCCCCGGTGGCGCGGTAGTTGGTGATGACGCGATGCTGCAATACCGGGAACGCCACCTCGCGCACGTCCTCCACCTCGGGCGTCAGTTTCCCCTTCAGCAACGCGAGCGCCTTCGCGCCGAGCACCAGGCATTGCGATGCGCGCGGTCCGGCTCCCCATTCGACATAATCCCGCGCCGGCTGCAACGCGCCCACCCGGTTCGGCCGCGTGGCCGTGACCAGGTCCACCGCGTAACCGATCACATGATCCGACACCGGCGCCGCCAGCACGAGTCGTTGCACCTGCAAAATCTCCTCCGCCGTGACCGACGGCGTAAGCGCGGGCAATTGCATCAGGGTGGTGCGTTTTACGATCTCCGCCTCCTCCTCCTTGCGCGGATAATCGAGATAGAGCGAAAACATGAACCGGTCCAGTTGCGCCTCGGGCAGCGGATAGGTTCCCTCCTGCTCGATCGGGTTCTGCGTTGCCACCACCAGAAACGGATCGGGCAGCGGCCGCGACGTGCCGCCCACCGTCACCTTCCGTTCCTGCATCGCCTCGAGCAGCGCCGATTGCGTCTTCGGCGGCGTGCGATTGATCTCGTCCGCGAGCAGCAGGTTCGCGAAAATTGGTCCGGCCTGATATTCGAATTCCAGCCGGCGCTCCCGTTCCTGCAATAACTCCGATCCGATGATGTCCGCAGGCATGAGGTCCGGTGTGAATTGGATGCGCTTGAAGCTCAGGTGCAGCACCTCGGCTAGGCTTTTCACCAGCAGGGTCTTGGCCAGGCCGGGGACGCCCACCAACAAACAGTGCCCCCGCGAAAACAAGCTCACCACCAGGAGTTTCACAATCTGGTCCTGACCCACGATCACCTTGCCCAGATCGTCCGAAATCCTGCGGTAAACCTCCTTTACCGACTGCGCCGATATCTCAGTCATGGCATTGAGTTTTGTTTGAGTCTAGCCCAGCCACGCCAAAATGCCAGTGGTAAGCTTGCCCCGCAAACGCCGGAAACCGACCTTAATTCCTTCCGGCAAATCCCGTATGCATCCGGCTCAATGCGCCCCGGCCACCACCACTTCGGTCTTGACCGAGTTGGCGATGAAACACTGCTCGTGCGCGCCGTGATGCAATTTTTCGATATCGGCCGGTGTCGGCTGCTTGTCGCCGCTGTAGGCGATCTTCGGGTTGAGCGTCACCTTGCTCACCCAGGGCACGCCCTTTTCGTTCTTGCTCATCACGCCCACGGCCTCATCGACGTAGCTATCCACGACGAATCCCTGTCGCGATGCCAGCCAGACATAAGTCAGCATGTGGCAGCTCGACAGCGACGCCACAAACGCCTCTTCAGGGTCGACAGCCGCCGGATTCGAATGTGGCGCCGGCACTACCGCCGGCGACGCCGACGCCGCCACCGTCAGTCCGCCGTCAAATGTCCAAGTATGTTCCCGCGAGAAACGGCCCTTCAGGAAATCCGCCCCCGTCCTCTTCCACGAAATGGTTGCTTTATGTTCTGACATGATTTCTACCTTTCTTCCGGTGCAAATCCTCGCCGCATCGTGTTCTCAGTAACCACCCGCGGCAAGAGAAAATTCTGCAGGTAATCCGGTCCGCCCGCCTTGGTGCCGCCACCCGACATCTTGAAACCGCCGAACGGATGCCGCGCCACCAGCGCCCCGGTGATCCCGCGATTGATATACAAATTTCCAACTTCCACCCTCTCCTTCACGCGCTCGATGTTCTCCGGGCTCCTCGACAAAAAGCCGCCCGTCAACGCATACGCCGTCGAATTCGCCCACTCGATCGCCTGATCCAAATCCGCCGCCTTCAACACGGCCAGTACCGGGCCAAAAATCTCCTCCTGCGCAATCCTCGCGTCAGGCCGCACGCCACTGAAGATCACCGGCGGAATGTAGTATCCCAGCCCTTCGGGAACGTTCCCTTGAAATTCCAATTTCCCCTCCCGCCTCCCTATTTCAATATATTCCCGGATGCGCTCATGCGCCGTCCGATCAATCACCGGCCCCATCATTGTGCCCGGTTCTTCCGGCGGTCCCACCACGATGCTCCGCGCCGCCTCGACCAGCCGTTGCAGCACCCGATCTTGATTCCCCTCCAGCAGGATCAATCGCGACAGTGCCGAGCACTTCTGTCCCTGGTAGCCAAACGCGGAATGCAGGATTGCCGGAATCGCCTCGTCCACGTCCGCATCCTCGTCGATGATCATCGCATTCTTCCCGCCCATTTCGCAGACCACCTTCTTCAATTGTCGCTGCCCCGGCCGTGTCTGGCCCGCGCTCTCGTAAATCTTCAACCCCACTTCGCGCGAACCGGTAAATGCGATTAAATCCACCTTCGGATGCGCCACCAGGTACGCGCCCACCTCGCCGCCGGGTCCCGGCAGATAATTCACCGCTCCATCCGGCACTCCGGCGCGTTGCAAAATTTCCACGAACCGCGCCGCTACCACCGGCGACTGCTCGGATGGCTTCACGATCACGCTGTTCCCCGCCACCAGCGCCGCCGTGGTCATGCCGCATAGAATCGCCAGCGGAAAGTTCCACGGCGCGATCACCAGCGCAATCCCGCGCGGGACGTATTGATGCAGGCTCGCTTCGCCGGGAACGTCATATCGCAAACTCGCGATCCGGCGCATCTCGCCCGCGTAGAAATGGCAAAAGTCAATCGCCTCCGCCACGTCGGCGTCGGCTTCCGTCCACGTCTTGCCGGTCTCGAACACCTCCAGCGCGGCCAATTCGAAACGTTCCTTTCGCAGCAGGTTGCCTGCCCGCTCTATGATCCCGGTCCGATCCTCCACACTCCTGCGGCTCCAATCGCGAAAGGCCGCTTCCGCCGCCTTGACCGCCAGCTCCGCCTCCGTCTTCCCGGCCTTCGCCACGTGCCCCACAACCTCGTCCGGCCGTGCAGGATTGATCGACAATATCTCGTCGCTGGTCCACTGCTCCGCCCCGCCGATTACCAGCGCATGCCGCCGGCCCAATCGCGAACGCACCGCAACCAGCGCTTCCTTCATTCGCCCGCGATTTTCCGCCCTGGTAAAATCCGTCGGCGGTTCGTTCTCGAACTTTTGATGGTCCATGGTCCTCCTGTCTTCCGCGTTATTATCGTGCCCGCCATTCGTCTCCAGCGCCGGATCGCGCAATAACGTCCGGGGCTCCGCGTGCATGGCAAAGGTCGCGCGGAGAAAGCCTTCGTTGGACGTGTTCTCCAGCAGCCGCCGCACGAGGTAACTCATGCCGGGAAGCACTTCGCCAATCGGACAATAGTCGCGCACGCGATACCCCATGCCCACCAGCGCGCCTTTGATCGGCTCCGCCATCCCATGCAACATCTGAAATTCGAAACTCCGCGAAGGCGCGCCCAGCTTCTCCGCCATCACCATGCATGCCGCAATGCTGCGCACGTTGTGAGTTCCGAACGCGCAGTTCACGATTTGCGGACGCTCCAGCATCCGCCTCGCCAGCCGTTCGTAACTCGCGTCCGTTTCCGTCTTGTGCTCAAACACCGGGACCGGCCAGCCGCGCTGCCGCGCCAAAATGCTCTCGTAATCCCAATACGCGCCTTTGATCAGTCGGATGGTGATTCTTCGCCGCCGCGATTCGGCCCAATCCATCAATCCCCGCAAATCGTCCGCCGAGCTGCGCAGATAAGCCTGCACGGCCATTCCCACGTGCGGATAATCCCGAAACTCATCTTCCTCGAGCAACCGCTTGACTAACTCGATCGTGAGGTCCTTCAGCGCGGTGCTTTCCATGTCAAAATTGATGAATACCCCGCGTTCCCGTGCCGACCGGAGCAACGGACGCAACCGTTCCGAAAGTTTCTTGATCGCTCCCTCGGGATCGGTGGCGAGTATGTGGGGATACAGCGCGGAGAGTTTGACCGAAATGTTCACCCGCGGAATGTCCCCGCGGTCATCGGCATCAATCTGTTCCACGCGCGGCCAGCGCTTGGCTTCGCGTGCCATGGTTTCGATCAACTCCAAGTATCGCGCCGCATAAAGCTCGGCTTCAGGTTCCGACACTGCCGCCTCCCCAAGGATGTCCAACGTGAATGCCAGCCGCTCGTCGCGCATTTTTATTACCTCCGGGACTGCTGCCGCCGCGTTCGGAGCGAGGATGAATGCCTCCGCCATTTCCGTGACTCCCCGCCGCGCCAGCGCCGCCGTCAGCCGGGGGAATTCCGGCGCAAGTTTCGCCCCATAACGCGCCCAAACCGGCCACCCTGGCAGATCACTTCCCAGGTATTCACGGATATGCCGTGCAATTTCTCCAGACGAGGGCAACGACGGCAACGCGTCCACGAACCGGAACAGTTGCACCTTCAACTCCTCGTTCCCCATCGACCACGCCATCAAACGCGCGGCCAGCTGTTTTGAAGTAAGCAGCCCGGGCGATTCCTCCTTCATGCGCGCGAAAATTTCCAGTCCCCGGGCTTCGATTTCCGCCTGCCAGGATTCCGTCTTTTGTTCGTGGGGGTCTGCTTGCCTCGTCATAATGCATCCCCGTCCGCCACGCCGGGGACAATGCCAATTTAGCACAAGTCGTGATTTACCCCATAACGCCCGCGGAGCATTCCCAACTCGGAAAGCCGGATTGGAGGTTATATTGAAAGCAGTTGGCGCTCTTCCACATGGAGGCGGGCGGGTGCCATCGAGGATCCCGGCCAAGGCGTTCCGACCGGGAAGGCAAGCACGATTCATTCAGGTTTTTATGAGACTGCAATTATTCATCCCTCTTTTAACTGTTGTCGCCCTCGCACCCGCCGCGGCCACGGCAACTCCCGCCCTCGTCATTCGCGGCAGCGATATCATCAGCCAGCCCGCCACGAAATCGCCCGATGAAGGCAGGTCCGCGCTGATCGTCCGCGGCGATACCGTGGTGAGTTCGCCGAGAGCTTTCCCGGCGGATCCCCCTGACACCCTGCGCATCACCAGCACCAACACTGCCTCCGCAGCCACCATGACCAACCTGCCCGTCCGGCTCAGCACGCCCGTTCGGGAGGTGGTGCGGATGGTCAAGGGCGGTGTGAGCAGCGAGGTGCTTACTTCCTACATCGAGAATTCCGGCTCCACTTTCAACCTCGGTCCCGAAAGCATCATCTATCTCCAGAAAATCGGGATCTCCGGGCCAATCATCAGTTCCATGCTTGCCCATGACAAGGCGATGCGCGACAACGCCCGGCCCACTCCAGCCAACGCAGGTCCCGGTGAGCCCTATCCGCCTTATCAGTACTCCGAGCCGCCCAATGCGCCGCCATCTCCGCAACCGGAAGCTCAGCCCCAGCAACAAGAGGCTCCCTACCCTGGCGCTTACTATCAGCCGCAGGTGGACGAAGAAGGCGCCAACCCGGACATGAGTTCCGCCGGTTATTTTTATAGCGATCTTTCCCCTTACGGCTCCTGGTACAATCTCCCGGGCTATGGCGCCTGTTGGCAGCCGAATGTGGCTGGTTTCGGCTCCGGCTGGGCTCCCTACTGCAACTCCGGTCGCTGGTGCTATTCGAACTGCGGCTGGTACTGGAATTCCTATTATCCCTGGGGCTGGGCGCCCTTCCATTATGGCCGCTGGTGGAATCACCCGACCTTCGGCTGGATGTGGTTTCCCGGTTCAACGTGGGCCCCATCGTGGGTGAACTGGCGCTGCTCCCAGAACTTCTGCGGGTGGTGCCCGCTTTCGCCGTTTGCCGACCCGGGCTTCGGCGCGGGAGCCGGCTTCAATTCCATTTCGTCGCGCGGTTTCCAATCCGCCAATTGCTTGAATAACTTCACCTTCGTTCCCTTGAACCGCTTTGGCGATCGCAATGTCGGCCGCTTCCGCCTGACCTCCACCAGCGCGAGCGACGCCTTCGATTCGACAACCCCCATCAACAACTCCTTCGCGTCCGGCCCCGATGGCGTCACCGTCAACCGCGGCTTGGATCCGAACACCGCCTTCTCCGCGAGTTCGACCCCCATTCCGCGAGTCACCGTTCAGGACCCGCCCACGGATGGCGGTTTCGTGCCCGACCGGCTCTTCGCCGCCGGAGGCGCCGTTGGCGGCGGTTTCAGCGTCTTTCGTCCGCGGCTCCAGAATACTTTCCAGGAGAGGCAACAATTCTTCGCAATGAATGGGATCGGGAACGGCTTCCGCGGCCTGCTCCCGACGGGGCAGCCTTCCACCGCGCAATCGCAAAGAATCAACGGCGCGAACCCGCAGGGCCTGCTCCCCACCGGCCAACCTTCAACATTGCAATCATTGACGATCAACGGCGCGAATCCCCAGGGCCTGTTGCCCACCGGCCAGCCCTCCACGCTGCAATCGCTGGCGATCAACCCTGCCTTCCCGGACTTGCATCCCGGGGCGCAGGTGCCGAGTCATTCAGGCTTTGTCCCTTTCAACCGTTCCACCTGGCCAATGAACGGCAGTTTCAACATGGAGGGTGTGCAATGTATCCAGGGTAACGGGTCCGTGCCGTTTGGAACTCCTCCCGGCGCGTCCGTCATTCCGCAGAACACGACCGTTACCGCAACCTCGCCTTTCGGCGCACCTCCCGGCGCCTCGCCTGTCGGTGGATCATCCGGCAGCGGACACGTCAGCGGCGGTGGAGGCGGACACGGCGGACACCGCTAAGTTGCGGGTGCCCCCACCCGCAGCGGCAGCGACACCAAGATCAGGTCCTGATCTTTCCAGCAGGCTTACGGATACTGCTGCCCCTTCTGGTACTGCGAATTCTGCTGCTGCCCATGTTGCTGCGTGGGCGGCGCGGTGTTAACCGATCTTGCTCCTGGTGTCCCCTGTTGAACCCCTCCGGGAGCATTCTGTCCGCCCTGATTCAGCGAATGGATCTCAGCCGCCTGATGATAACTCTTGGGCTGATAGCCTTGCTGATTATTCGGCTCCGGGTTTTTCGTCGTCAGTTGATATGCTCCCGGCTGGCCCGGCTGATTCTGCGCCGCCGGTGAAGGCGGCCGCTGTCCCGCCACGCGCGGCGTTAACACCGGCGTTGTGGACTGATGGACTTCCTGCGGTTGCGGAGTCGGAACCAAGGGATGCGCCGAAAGCGTGGGAGTTTTCGCGACAGGTTTTTGAACTTCCACCCCATGCTGAACCGGTGTGCTGACCGGCGGCTTCTCGCCCACTGCCCGTTGTGTCGGCGCCGTGCTCATTTGCGTCGGCGTGTGCCGGAAGTTCTGCTCGGGAACCGGCGACGTCTTGGTCTGCCGCACTGGAACTGTATTCACCTGGTGTTGAATCACCGGATGACTCGCATCCACCTTCTGCGCCACGACGGGTGAGATGTGTGCGGGCTCTTTGAGCTGCGGCCGATAGACAGCCACGTTGTCCCCCGTGGAATGCACGATGCGTTTATCTCCCGCCGGAGCTTCCCGAACGGTGATCGGTTTGAATTCCTTGTGCGTTACCGCGGCGATGTGTTCCACCGGGAATCCCCGGTTCACCACCACATTCTTCTCCACGGTGTAATTGTTGATGATGGTCGTGTGGTTGTAGACGTTCCGCACTTCCTTTACGGGCAATTCGCGATGCCGCAGGTCGTGATCGGCGAAATCATGCGCCGCCACGAACGTGAAGTGCTCCGGCCGCAATCCGAAATCAAAATTCAGGCCCACGGCGACTCCGTTGAACCTCCAGCCCAGCCGCACGTCGAACACCGCGTGCGGCGGCACCGGAGCCCAGCCGCAATTGTCCCCCGCGCTTCTCCACACCACCCACGCCGGCCCCCACGTCGTGTCCGGACACCAGACCCAGCCGCAGCGCTCGTGCAGATACCAGCGCCCATAATGAAACGGCGCCCAGCCCCACGAATAATCCGATTGCCAATACCATCCGCAATCCGTGTAAACCCAATGCCCGCCGTCGCAATACGGACGCCACCCGCGATTCACCACCACCGCGCGCGGCTGCCAGCACCAGCCAAACCCATCGATCATCACCCACGATCCGTACGGGGAAAGATCGTTGTAAAAATAATTCACCTCGACCGGCGGCGGCGTACTCACATAGGTGGGCGGCGGGCCGGCGTCGCTGGGAGCGGGCTGTGAATCGACCGGCGCGGGAGGCGGCTCCGTCGGGGCAGGTGCGGATTCCGGCGCGGGCGTGACCGGCGGTGGCTGTTGTCCCGGCTGCCCATATTGCTTCTGGTCATAGACATAAACACCCGGCTGCCCGCGCAGCGCGGTGTCCCGGTTGAGTATCGCCGTGATCACCGCAGAGGAAATTCCCATGTCGCGCAAATAAATGACTCCGTCCGCGGAAAGATTGAAGGGAGCCTGCGCGTTCTGAATGAACGCGAGCAGCACGTCATCGCTCGCCCCGCTTTCCGCCAGTTTGATGACGTCGCCTACGCCCGGAGAAATATTCGCCGGCGCGACGGAGCCCGAACCCGCAGCCGACTCGCCCGGATTCCCCTGTGGCGGCGCCTGCCAGACCGGCACCTGCGCCTCGGCGCGCAACAGCGCCGCAACCATCACCGTTACCAGTCCAATATTTTTCATTGTTTTCGTATAAATCCGGTTTAACCAAGTCATTCGTCTCATTAGACTATTTCAATACCACCATATTCAAAGCCCGAATTGGCGCGCCCGGTCCGCAGGGTTGGCCGGAAGTTATTAACCTCTGGTTGTGAATAAGTTTCGATTGCACATCGTCTCTCCTGTGATACCTGTTGGGAAGCAGAGCATTGAGCTCGAGTCCAAATACCGGGTTTGAGATCATTGTCCGGGGCGTGGACTTGCCTATCAGGCATCTGATCCCGCTTTGCGGGAGCGCCAATCTCCTTGAGACTTTGCTCTGCTTTTTCTTTTCCGGCAGCCCGGAGAGCCGCCTGACGGCTGAGTCCGTTGGCTGATACCACGGCCCCGTTATCCCTCCTCGCCTCTTCCCCTCCGTTCCCTCCGTTTCCTCCTGTTGAAAAAGCCCGTTCCTCTCCCCTCCAAAATCCATCGTCGACAGCTTCCAAGCCGCTTTGTTTAATAAGGAACAAGGCTCGCATCGCGCAACTCAGTCAAATATTGGGCAAAACAAAAACCTTGAAGTGGGTCGGACAACTTCACCGAAACCGCATTGAACCCCTCAATCAGTTAACGTTTTAGACAGAAAATGAGACAGCGGGCGGCCAAAAGCATCGTCACCAGCCCCTTGGTGCTCCGCGCGGCTTTGTTCTTCGTGTTGTCCATCGGCATCCTTGCGACCCTGGCCTTTGGAATTGGATTCTCCACGTGGCGGCTTTTGGAATCCGCCTTCGTGCTTCTGCTTCTCGGCGCCGGTCTTTTCTTTCGCGCGCTTAAGAACGCTCCAGCAACGCTAATTCAAGGCCCGCGGGTTTATGACAAGGCGGAGTACCACTACGACGGCGATTTCCCCAAAGGCCTGCCGCGCCGGCAGGCGTTCGTCCACAGCGGGATGTTCGTCGGCTGGCTCATTGAACACGATATGATTGACGCTGGCTTCCTGGAGGAGACACGCGGATTCAAGGAACGCAAAATCACTGGAGCACAGGTCTACAAAGCATGGGATGGCACCCTGACGAGCGACGCGTTGACAGAAGAGGGCAATGCGTTCGCCACGTATTATTACAACGGCACGGACGGTCAAAGCAGCCCCTACCTGGAGGACTACGAGGCCACCCTCGCAACGGACTTGCCCAGCCTCTATCACGTAGAAGATACCTGGGAGAACTACGACAAAATCCGGCAGAAAATCGACCAGAGGTTTGAGGCGTGGAAGAGGCAAAACTGATGATTCGTTCGACACCGCCTTGGACCAGAGCTGGTTACGCCCGCAAATTTGGCGCGCACGGAGCCGCATGGATCGGATAATTGATAACCCCGACTGGACGTTATGGCAGCATTGAGCGTTTCTCGTATGAAAACAAAATACATCGCAGCAGTGATTTTACTCTTAGTCGGCACGAACATCTTCACCTATGCGACAGCCCGATACCGGACAACCACCGAAGTCTTGACACGCGCCCAGGAACACACATTCGCGGCTCTCAGAAAAGAGGGGCTCGATTATTTGGTTTATCCGCCAGAGAGGTATCCCGCACCCAAATCGAATAGCGCGATCTATATGGCTATTCGTCAAGCCGGCGGGATGTATTACGGCTGGAACGACGACTTGCTCTATTGGGGGCTCGGAGGCATTGTAGCCATCTCAGGTCTGTTGCTTACAAGATTGGAATCAAAAAAGTCCATCGTTGCGTGAAAAAACTCTGGAAGTTCATATGAAATTTGCCTGTTTTCATTGTCGCAAGGTTTTCAACAGGGCCCCAAGGCGAGATCAGGACCGATCCCGAGTCGGGCTCGCAATCGTGGACACCCCCGTCGTATTGCTGCACCGAGTGTAAAGCAGAGCTTCACGTCACCGGGCCGGAGTTTCGCCCGCCTCCCCGCCAGGCGACGGGCCGGTGGAATACGGCAGAGCTTTTGATTCGCAGAGGCTTCCTTTTTTACAAATACGTTGGTCCATATCCACAGACCTTGTCCGAAGCACGGGAATTCGTAAAACGCCGCAAAACACCGCGAACTTTCCCGACCCGCAGTTGACATTCAGTGTCGCCCGCCTACCGTTCCCATTACACCCAAACCGCTCAGACTGGATCTTGGAGTTTGAAGTTCCTCTGGATCTTCACCTCACCGGCTCGGCCCTTCGCCCCGCCGCCCCACCCTTCTTCCAAGCACCAACAATCCCCCGCCCAAGCCCAGCAGCCCCAAAACCCCCGGCTCCGGCGCGGGTTCAAAGACGATCGACTCCACCGTCCCCACACCCGAGGCGAAGGTTGTGCGCGTGCCGTCCGGCGCAAATTGATAAATGTCCCCCACGCCGATATCAGCCACATACAAGTCCCCGGTGCTGTCGAACGCCATGGCGAACGGGTCCGATAGTCCCTGGGCAAACACGCTGCGGTCTCCCGACGTGGTGAAACGATAGATATTCCCGGTCTGGCCGTCGGCCTCGAAGAGATCGCCCGCCGCATTGAACGCCAGCCCGAAAGGTTCGCCCAACCCCGAAGCGAACACGCTTTGACCTCCCGCTGGGGTGAATTCATAAATCCTGCCGCTGTGGATATCCGATTCGAAGAGATCGCCGGCGCGGTTGAATGCGAGGCCGAAGGGGCCGTACAACCCGGTGGAGAAAACCCTGTAAATTCCGTTCGGCGAAAACTTGTAAATATTGCCGCCGAAATAATCCGCCTCGAACAGATTGCCCGACGTATCGAAGGCCAGGCCAAAGCCGCTCGGACTGACACCGAACTGGCTCGTGCTCCCGTCGGGCGCATACCGCGTGATCACGCCCGAGTCGCGATTCGCCGCGTACAGGCTCCCGTCCGCACCCAAGGCCATGCCCGTGGGTGTGTACAAACCGGAGTCGACGATCGTTTGGGTTCCGTCCGGGTTGTTCCGATAAATCTTGCCGCCGTCGTCCCACGTCGAAACAAACATGGTGTCGGCCCGCGTTCCCGCGGAAACCAGCAGCGCTGCGCCGACGCCGGCCATTGATCCCAACTTTTGGGCGGAAACACGGGAGATGTATTTTGTTTTCATAGGCATTTCGCTTTCTTCGGAATCGCGGCCCGGGCCTTTTCGTCCCGCCGAAACCGCGCATTCCAATGGTTAATGCGAAATCCTTTCCGGAATCGGTCCACCGAGTTTTGGATTTTGGAATTTCTCTGTCCCGAAAGCTTTCGTGATTGTGAGCTCGGATGTTCCCCCTTTTCTCGGGGGCTGAACCTTGCGAGTTTCGATATTCCGTTTTTCTTCGCCATCGTCCATCCTCCATCCTCCATTCTCGCGTTCGCCGTGCCGTCCCGGTAAACACCCCATCGCGCGCCCCATCCCAGGCAGCTATTTTCCCGCACGAAATGAGTCGTGCCCGCCGTATGAAACTAATGCGCCTTGTCCCCCTCCTCCTCGCAGTCGTTACGAGCCCGTTCCACGCCTCCGCCCAAGTGCCCCAAATCATCACCTACCAGGGGCGCGTTACGTCGTCCGGGACCAACTACAACGGCACCGGCCTGTTCCAGTTCGCCCTCGTCAACGGCGCCGGCTCCCAATCCTTCTGGAGCAACGACGGCTCCAGCACCAACGGCAGCCAGCCGCTAACCTCTGTGCCCGTGGCTGTCTCCAACGGGTTCTACACCGTCCTGCTCGGCGACACCAACATGACCCCGATCTCGCCGTCCGTTTTCAATAACCCCGATGTCCGCCTGCGCCTCTGGTTCAGCGATGGCACGCATGGCAGCCATCAATTGACGCCTGACCAGCGCGTGACGGCGGTGGGTTACGCGATGGTGGCGGGTTCAGTGCCCGATGGCGCAATCACTTCCTCCAAGCTCGCCGGCGGCGCGGTCACATCCGCGAATCTCGCGCCGGGCGCCGTTGCCGCCGGTTTGCAAGCGGATGGCCAGACTGGTGTCGCCAGCGGCGGCATTGTCCTCTCCACGAGTTCCTCCGCCTCGAGCCTCTTGAATGCCGGTTACACAATGATCGGCAAGTCCGCCGTGGGCGAGCATTGGGAGCCGCACACGGTCGCCGGCCCGCCAAAGGGACGCTCCGGTCACACGGCTGTCTGGACCGGCACCAAGATGATCGTCTGGGGCGGTGTGAACACGAATTACCTCAACGACGGCGCGCTCTATGATCCTGCCGCAAACACCTGGACTGCCCTGCCGAGTGTCCCGTGGCTGGAGCCGCGCCAATACCACACCGCCGTCTGGACCGGCAGCCAGATGATTATCTGGGGCGGCTACGACAACGGCACTTATCTCAACGACGGCGGCCGATATGATCCCAACGCCAACGTCTGGTCGTCCGTCACCACCGCCGGCGCGCCGGTGCTTCGCGATGCCCAGGTTGCCGTGTGGACCGGATCCGAAATGATCATCTGGGGCGGCTACAACGCCAACGGCAGCCACAACCTCGGCGACGGCGCGCGCTACAATCCCGTCACGGATTCCTGGACACCCATGTCCGCCAACAATGCGCCCTCACCGCGCTATTTTCACACCGCCGTGTGGACCGGTTCCGAAATGATCGTCTGGGGCGGCTCCAACGGCAGCTATCTCGGCGACGGCGCGCGTTACAATCCCTCCAATGACACGTGGACCCGTATTTCAAACGTGAACGCTCCCGTCGCGCGTTACCTTCACGTCGCCGTCTGGTCCGGATCCGAGATGATCATCTGGGGCGGCTACGGCACCAATACCTACCTCAACGACGGCGCCCGCTACAACCCCACCACGGACTCCTGGACGCGCATGTCCACCAATAATCCTCCGGCGGGCCGCTACGGTCACACTGGCGTCTGGTCTGGCGCGGAATTGCTCGTCTGGGGCGGATACGATTTCGGCTATCTCCAGGATGGCGGGCACTACGATCCCGTCGCCGATGTCTGGCAAACCATGACCACCGTCAGCGGCCCCTCCGCGCGCGATTATCACTCCGCCGTTTGGACCGGCTCGCAAATGATCATCTTCGGCGGCATCTACAACAGCACGTATTACAACGACATCTCCTCCTACTCGCCGCCGATGACGTTGTATCTTTACCAGCGGCCTTGATTCTCACTCGTAGCGCAGCGAATCAATCGGATCCAGGTTGGCCGCCTTGTACGCCGGGTAGGTCCCGAAAACAATCCCCACCACCGAGCAGATTCCCAGCCCGATCGCCACCCAGTCGTACGGAATCACCAGCGGCCAATGCATCAAATAATGCGCCACCATGTCTCCGCCGGCGATCCCCAGCACCACACCCAGCGCGCCGCCGAACTCGCACAACACAATCGCTTCCAGGATGAATTGCGTCATGATGTTCCGCTTCCGCGCGCCGATCGCCCGGCGGATTCCAATCTCCCGCGTCCGCTCTGTCACCGACACTAGCATGATGTTCATGATGCCGATTCCCGCGGCCAGCAAGGCGACCGAACTGATCCCGGCAACTCCCATGCGCACCGCAAACGTAAAAGTATTGATCTGCTGCAGCATCGAGTCGTTTGAGTAAATCTCGAAATCGTCCTCCTTGCCCGGTTCCACCTTCCGCACCGCGCGCAAAATTCCCCGCACCTGCTCGACGGTGTCGTCGTAACTCGCCGCATCCGGCGCCTGCACGAGGAGTGTCACACTCCGCCGGCGTCCGTAGCGATTCAGTCCCGCAGTGATCGGCACCACGGCGAAATTGTCCTGGTCCCCGTTCGCCATCGCGCCCTTCGGTTCCAGCAAACCGACGACAGTGTAATTGATCCCGTCCACTTTCACCCGTTCGCCGAGCGGCGAGCCCTGCGGAAACAGCTTTTTGCACAACGCGCTGCCTAGGACGCAGACCTCATGCGCGCCGTCGATATCCGAATCCTGCAAGACCCGGCCTTCGGACAACACCCAGTTCTGCACGGAAAAACTCGACGGGATTTCCCCAAACAAATCCACGCTCGGCGGCGCCTTGCCGTAGCGCGACACCAGTTCCCCGTTCGGCAGCGAAATCTCGATTCCGACCGCCCGCGGAATGGTCGCGCGATTCTTCACCAACAGGGCCTGGTCCAGCGTAAGGTCCTTCCGCCGCCAGAATTTCTCATAGCCCTGCCGTCCACCGAAGTAAACTCCCGGCCGCGTCCTCACCACAAACGTTGTACCGCCCAACTGGCCCATCTCCGATTCGATGTTCGCCTGCATCGCCCGCATGGTGGTCATCACCAGGATGATCGAGAACACTCCCACCATCACGCCCAGCAGCGTCAAAGTGGACCGCAGCTTGTGCGCCGCGACCGCGCCAATCGCCATCAGGAAACTTTCCTTGAGTTCCGCGCGCAGGAAGCGCAACGACCTCTGTCCCGACCCGGCGCTCTCTGGATTCGGCTCACTCATTGCGCAAAGCATCTACCGGATTCATCCGCGCCGCCCGCCAGGCCGGCATGAATCCCGAAATTACGCCCGTTACCAACGAAACCCCCAATGCGAGGCCCGCCACGGGCAGCGACATGTCGACCGGCATCACTTTTGCGATCAGGAAGGTCAGCAGATAGGCGATCAGGATTCCCACGCTCCCACCGATGGCGCAAATCGTCGCGGCCTCGATCAGGAACTGCAGCAGGATCGTCCGAGGCTTCGCTCCGATCGCCTTCCGAACCCCGATCTCTCGCGTCCGCTCCGCCACCGAGACAAACATGATGTTCATGATCCCGATGCCGCCCACGAACAATGAAAGGCTTGTCAGCAGCAGGCCGACTAACGCAATCGTCCCCGCGACCCGGTTGAACATATCGAGGAACTGTTGCTGCTGGTTGATCGCAAAATCATCCTCGTCGCCGGGCGCAAGCCGCCGGGCCCGGCGCATGATGCCGCGCAATTCCTCCTTCGCCTCGTCCAATTGGTCCACGCGCGTCGCCTTCACCTGAATCTGGAAACTTGGCTTGCGCCAGTAACTCACGAGAAGCTGTTGCACGGGAATGATCACTTCGTTGTCCAGGCTTTCGAAGCCCATGAAGCTTCCCTGTTTGTCCAGCACGCCTACCACTTCAAACTCCCGCAAGCCGACCTTGATTTTCTTGTCGAGGGGCGATTCCAACCCAAAGAGATTTGTCGCCACGTCGTTGCCGATCACGCACACCGGCCGTCCGCCATCCGCTTCCTCGGGCGTGATGAACCGCCCCTGCCCCAGCGTGAAACCGCTCGTCGTGAGATACTGGTCCGTGGTCCCGAGGATGGTGACGCGGCTCGAACTCTGGTTCTTGTAGCGCACCGCTTGATTCATCCCCACCACGGGGGCCACCGCGCGCGCCTGCGACATCTCCCGTTCCACCTCCCTGGCCTGCTCGAAGCTGATCACTCTCCGCTTCGATTGCCGCAGCCATTCATCTTCACTTTGAATGAACCACGCATACTGGCCCACATACAGCATGTCGGCGCCAATGATCGAAATGCTCCGGTGAAATGCCTCGTTCATCCCGTTGATCGCGGTGCCCATCAAGGTCACCGTCACGATCCCGATCACGATGCCCAGCGTCGCCAGCACCGAACGCATCTTGTTCGCCCGGATCGCGTCCCAGGCAATGCCCAGCCCTTCCTTGATTTCAATCAGAAAGTTCACCGCCGGTCATCTCTTCAGGTCCATCTGGCACTCGTCGCTCGCGATCAATCCGTCGCGAATGCGTATGATCCGGTGCGCGTGCCGGGCGATGTCCTCCTCGTGAGTCACGACGAAAATGGTATTTCCCTTGCGCGACAAATCGGCGAGCAACGCCATGATCTCCTCGCCGGTCTTCGAATCCAGATTCCCGGTCGGCTCGTCCGCCAGGATGATGGATGGCCGGTTGACCAGCGCGCGCGCAATCGCCACGCGCTGCCGCTGGCCGCCCGACAGTTCGTTCGGCTTGTGATGCACGCGATCCCCCAGTCCCACACTCCCCAGGGCATCCAGCGCCATTTGCCGCCGTTCCTCGGCATCCACGCCGGAATAAATCAATGGCAGCTCCACGTTGCGCAACGCATTCGCGCGCGGCAGCAGGTTGAATGTCTGGAAGACGAACCCGATCTCCCGGTTCCGAATCTCCGCAAGCTGGTTGTCATCCATCTCGCTGACGTTGGTGCCATTCAACTCGTAACTGCCCGATGTGGGCGTGTCCAGGCAGCCGAGCAGGTTCATAAGTGTCGATTTTCCCGAACCCGACGGACCCATGATCGCGACGTATTCGCCGCGCTGAATTTCCAGCGAGACATCGCGCAACGCGTGGATCAACTCCTCGCCCATCTGGTAGCGGCGCGAAATATTTTGCAGGCGGATGAGGCTCATGCCGATTGTGGTCCGCCGTTTAATTGCCCGGTTTCTTGTCGGCCGCCGCCGCCTTGTCCACCCGGATGCGCTTCCCGTCCTCCAATTCCCGGTTGATTGCCTTATATCCTCCCGTCACCACTTCCTGGCCACCCTGGACTCCTTCGACGATCTCCACGTAATTATCATCGGCAATCCCGCGCTTCACCGGCGCCATTTTCACCCGGTCCCCGTCCACGAGAAACACCACTTCCACCGGCTTGGTCGGCTCATTTGGTTTCTTCACTGCCTTCGTGTCATTGGTTTCCGTCACCGGCAAAGGATCGTTGCTTGCCACCTGAACCACGTTGGTATCGGCCTTGTCCTTTCCGGTGCTCTTCGGCAGCCGTGTGGTCACGCACTGAATGGGTACGGTCAGCACGTTGGTTCGATAGCGCGTCTCGATGTTCGCGGTTACCGACATTCCCGGACGGAACGCTGTCTCCTTCTCCTTCACGCGAATTCGCACCTGGAACTTGGTCGCGTCCTGGGAGGTGCTGGAACTGCTGCTCGACGAGGAAGACGAGGAACTTGCCGTGGCCGATCCCGAGTTGTTCGCGGAGTTCGCAATCTCGGTGACCGTGCCGGTGAACTTGCGGTCTTTGAATGCGTCCACGTCCAGTTTTGCGGTCTGCCCAATGGCCACCAGGACAACGTCAATCTCCCCGAGGTCCACGCGCGCTTCCATTTCGTTCAGGTCGGACACGGTCATGATCTCCGTTCCCGCCATCATCGCCGTTCCCACCACCCGTTCGCCGAGTTGGGAATTGAGCCGCGTCACCGTGCCATCCAGCGGCGAATAGATCGTGGTCTTCACCAGGTCAGCCCCCGCGGTGTCCAGGGCTGCCTGCGCGACCGCCACCTGCTCCGCCGACGCATCCAGCGAGGCCTTCGCCACGTCAAAGGCTGTCTTGACCGTCAGGAAATCGGAATCCGACAGCAGCTTGTTCTTGAAGAGTTCCTGGTTCCGTTTGTATTCGAGCTCCGCCTTTTCCAGATTCGATTCCGCCGTCGCCTTGTTTGCGATCGATGCCTTGTAGCTGGCTTCCGCCGAATTGCGCGCTGCAAGATAGGTGTCCGGCCGGATGCGCACCAGCAGGTCGCCTTTCTTGACGCACTGGCCCTCCTTCACCGGCAACTCGATGATCTCCCCGCTCACCTCGGGACTGATGTTCACCTCCGTCACAGGCTGAATCTTCCCGTTTGCCACCACGGTTTCCGTCAGGTCGCGCCGGGCGATCTTCTCCTTCTGGATGGCGATCACCACCTCGCGCTTGTGAAAGACCGCGAACAAGGTCAGCCCGATCAACGCCAGCGCGATGATCGAGAACACCACTATTTTTTTTCTGCTCTTTTTCTTTGCCATGTAAGCCCTCTATTCTATGACACCACCGCCGGTCATTTTGTATGCGCGTTCATCACTGTGGTCCAGACCCATGCCATCCCGGCCGAGGCAAGCGTCTGAAACAGCCACCAACCGAAGAGCCAGCCGGCGGCTCGACTTGTTTTTGCTCCCGTAATCTTCGCCAGGCCAACCGCCATCACCGCGACCGTCCACAGGTCGAAGAGATTCACCATTGCGAGCAGGCGATGGATGCCGTTCGTGGGATCAAAAGGCAGCACCAGCAGAGCGAGGCTCGGCGTGGCATATAGATTTCCAAAACCCGTGACCGTCAGGAGGCTCACAATTCCCCCCAGGGCCATGATCATGGTTGACAGTCCGGCTATTTCCATCGCGCGTTCATAAGGAAACTGAACGCCCAGTGCCCACCTTCCCACCAGCCATGCAATCAGCGCCCACCACAACAACCGCGCCACGTTGCCGATGAGCACGCCGAGCGTGGCGAAAACCTTCAGGATTCCGGGGCCCATAAACCGATCCAACATCTCCTCCGCTTTATCCGCCTGCGCCTGCGTCATCTTCCCCTGCTCGACTTTTTGCTGCAGCGCCTTTTGCTGACCCTCGCGTATTTGATGCTGGATGGCGGGTTGCGAGAAGGCCACGAAGGCGAACACGATCCCAACCACGATCGCCAGGATCACCGGCGCAAGCCAATTGGCCGCAGCCGGCGGGACGCGCCTGATTTCCTCAAACACCTCACCGGGCGCGGCGTATACATTGATCAGCCGTCCCCCGAGTGAACTCGCGGTCTGTGCCTCCTGCGCTGACGATGACTCCGGCTGCTCCATTTGTTTTCTTCAGTCGTGACCTCCACGCCCCTTTGCGCGACAAGTATTAAGGTATTTAATTCAACAGGCGGCCTTTGTGTCAAGACATTGCGAGTTTCACAATTGACACGCACTTTTGCTTGCCGCTAGCATCCTTGCGCTTCGAACATCAAGCACTTGAAAGAAGAAGGATTTACATGAAAGCCCGCGCCGTTCCATGCCTGCTTGTTCCCGTATTGCTTTTCGCCGCGCAATTGACGGCTGCCCCGCTGCTAAAGGACGGTTTCGAGGCATATAAACAGGGTGAACTCGACGCCAACGACAGCGGCGGCCAGGCGGTCAATGCGTCGCCGAACGGCGGTGCGAATCCCTGGTGGGGACCCAATCCCGAAAACGCGGCGATCGTGGGCGTTGACGACGGCGTCAGCCCGCACTCGGGAACCAACATGCTCGTCGGGGCGCTCCCCGGCCAGGGCGACCGCGAGTTCTTCAACCTGGCCTATCGTCTCAACAACTCCAATGCCTACACGGGGAACATCACGCTGGATTGGTGGTTCTTCGATCCGTTGGGCGCATCGGGTACGAATGGCTTTCCCGCCTCCGATTTCCAATGCAGCGCTTCGCTCGATTATTTCGCCGAGGTGCCAACCAATGCGGATTACGACGCGAATGTGAGCGACCTCACCACCGCGACACCTTTGCAACGCCTCGCAATCGGCGGCGGCGAAACCACGGGCGGCAGCTACAACCAGAATAAATACCAGGCCCAAATTCTGAATGCCGCCGCCGCTTACAACTCACATGGGTGGTTTAATACTTCCGCCAGCCGCAGCATCGGTTGGCACCATGCGCGCATTGCCGTCGCCTCGGCCACGAACACTCCCATCCCCGTCGCGTTTTACATCGATGACATGGTCCATCCTGCCCTCAGCAACACAATCACCAATGGATCGTTGTTCAATTGCATTGAAATCGAGCCGGACAATCAGCTTTCGGACGGTTCGCCCGACCCTTACTTCGACGATCTGAGTTTCTACAATCACGCTCCCGGTCCCGGGACACTGCAAATCAACCCCGCCGGCACCAACGTGACCGTGAATTTCCCAGATTTCTGGATCTTGCAGACGTCGTCCACTCTGAACCCGACTGCCTGGAACGACGTGACCAATAGCGTCAATTTTTACACGGCCCCAGCCAACGGCACCGCGTTTTTCCGTTTGCGAAATAATTAGCGCGACGAGCCTTCGACCGCCTTTCAATTTCAGATCTCAAATTTCAAATCTGAGATCTCCTCTGCTTCCTTCGTGCAGCTCCACTGCAGTTCCTCCCGCGCGTCGTGACTTCCAAGCTCCGCGTCCGCGTGCCTGACCGGGAGTTCGAGCGGATGTTCCTCCGACTGCCAATGCTCGCTCACCCGTCCGTCCAGGCACGCCATGTTAAGCGGATACACATCGGGATCAAAAATGACGTGGTAAAAATGCCACGCCACAATCGCCAGGCAGGCGAGAATGGCTTCGTAGTAATGGATGTTCACCGCCACGTCCACGGTCCAGCGCGCCAGCCAGCGGGTGACATCCATCTTGAACCAGATCATCAACCCCGTCCCGCCCATGATGATCGTCCCCCATGCCACCGCCCAGTATTCCATCTTTTCGGCGTAGCCAAATCGTCCAATAGCCGGCCGATTCTTCCGCAAGCCGGCCAGGAACCGTACGCTTCCCACCGCATCGACGACGTCCTTGATTTTCGGCAGAAAATCTTTCAGCAACCTTCGCCCCTCCGCAGTAAAGAATACGTAACCAAGGTGGTAAACTCCCGATAACAGCATGATCACCCCCGCGACGCGGTGAATGCCGCGCCGCAGCGGTTCGCTTGATCCCAGCAGCGCGGCAACTCCTGAATCCGGAAACTTCAGGGCAAACCCGGTCACCGCCAGCACAATGAAGCTCAGCGCCAGAATCGCATGTTGCACCCTCTGGCCGCGCGTCATGCGCACGACGGTGCGCGGATGCGAGCGATAGATAACGGCCAGTTTCCGGGCCATCAACGCTCCGTTGTGCAGCAGCATTCCGCCCACCACCACAACGATCAGGACCAGGTAAACCCGCCGCACCCACCAGTTGATCCGGTCGCTGGCGCTGCTCGACGCGTTGATCGCCTGCGCGGCGGCGACGTGCACCTTGCCGGAGGCGAAATTCTCAGTGGCGCCCGGATGACACTTGCCGCACGTCTCCACGAGATGCATCGGGTTGACCGTGGAACGCGGATCGCTCGACGGCAGAATCTTGTGCACCCCGTGGCAGCTCGCGCAATCTGCCGTAACCGTCGAGCCATACTGCGCCGCGAGGCCGTGATAGCTTTCGAAGAATGTCTTGACGCGATCGCGCGGGAGATTATAGCGCGTGTTCAGCCGCTCAGAGGCGTGGCATTTGCTGCATACTTCCCGCGAAATATCCAACGGCGACCGCCCTTGCAGCCGCTCGATCTTGTGTTCGGAATGGCAATCGGTGCAGGTGGGCGCGTCGCGATGGCCCGCCGCCACCGCGCGCCCGTGAACACTGTCCGCCACGTCCGCCGTCTCCTGCGTGTGGCACGCGCCGCACGTTCCGGCCAGGTGCGCGAAACTCAACGGCGAGTCGGGCGAATCCGGCCGCTGGATATCGTGCCCGCCATGGCAATCGGCGCACGTCGCAGCCGCCAGGTCTCGGTCCCGGAAGGCAATGCCGTGCACGCTCGCGGCGTAGCTGTCCGACTCCTTCTCATGACACCGCGCGCAGTCCACCGGGAGCGCTGCGACATTGTCGTCGGGATGCTTGCGTGTCAGATCGGCGTGGCAATTCGCGCAGCTATTGGTCTGATGGACCGACGCTGTGAGCCGGGCGACGTCCATGAAGAGGGAAATGCGCCGGCCCGCGGCGTTGGTCTTTTCCAGGGTCTTGTCCCCGTGACAATCCAGGCATTCGCTGTCCTTGATCGGCTCTTCTCCCCATGCGGTTGCTGCCGCGATGAAAAGAAAAACCGCCAGCGCCGCCAGACCTGTCAGGAGCTGCGAATGCCTGTTCATAAGACCCGCTTTCGCCACGGCCTCACCACGGCGCGGTCATCCGCGCCTGTCTCAAATGAATTGGCCGTGAAGAACGAGCCGTGGCCAGATCACTTTTTGAACGACCGCATATAGGCGACCAGCGCCTTCGCGTCCTCGTCGGATACTCCTTCCGTCGGCTTCATCAACACCTTCCCGTCCTTGTCTTTCAGGCCTTCCTTGATGGCCTTGATGGCTTCCTCGTCCTTGAGTTGGGCCTGGACACTTGCGTCGGTGTAATCGCGGGCGCCCAGTTTCTTGCCCATTTTGGTCTCACCCTTGCCGTCGGCGCCGTGGCACTTCGCACATTGCTTGTCGTACAACTCCTTGCCATCTGCCGCCGACACACGCCAGGCAGCCGTGGCCGACGCGAGAATAACCGCAAGAACTATCAGTTTTTTCATACTCTGCTTGATTCCTTTTGAATGCCCGTCGCCATCCGTAATGCGCAATATCGCTGCATTGGAATCCTCACCATCTTTGGAGCCGCGCTCTACCACTTTTTTGGCGAAAGCTTATCGTTTTCTGTTGCTGCATTAGCTATGCTACTGCGCCTCTAAAAACGTCGCGTCAGCGCGCGCTATCGTGTAGCATTTTTCCGAACCGCATCCCGCTAACCAATGCGTAAACTGGTCTGCATCGCGCTGGGCTTGATTTTGTCCGCCCTGATCCTGTTTGGGTGGCTTGCGTTCGCCGGGCGCAAGCCGCTATCGGCCGCGTGGGTGAGCCTGCCTGACGGCACATCGGTCCGGATTCTCGGCACAACCTATGGAACCAATCATCTCTTCGGCACGCCGCTGGCGCGCGTGATCGCCCGTCTGCCCATGCGCCTCCAGGACGTGGCGCAGGGTCTGCTGGGACCGCGGTTTGTGCCGGCGCAGATGACCAGCACGCCGACACCCCAGTTCCTCGTCTGGCTCGAACGCAGTCCAAGTGGTGGCGCTCCGGGGACGGGCTATTTCGAGGCACTTTTGAGCAACGGCAGCAATTTCATTTCCGGAGAGGACGTGTTCCTGCAACCCGCTCCGTTCGCTGCCCAAATTCAGCCGGTTCGATTCACCGTCTTCCCCCGGCGAGACCCCGAGATCAATCTGGTTCTGTTTTTTCATGATCAGGCGGGAATACGCCTATGCGCGGCCATCCGCTTTGCCAATCCTTTCCATCGAAATTATCCTCAATGGAAGCCGGAACCTCTGCCGGCCGTCAGGAATGCGGGTGATCTCCAGGTGACCTTGCGCAAGCTCGAAACGGGTCACAACGACTCACAGAACACCCAGTTCAATCGTGATGGCTCGCACGCCACCACCTACGGAACCAACATCACCGACGGCAGAAATTATACGGTGATTGAGAATGTATTGCGCCCGCTCGCGAACACCAACGATGTCTGGCAGATAGCCGGTGTGGAAATTTCGGATGCCACGGGAAATTGCTCCGCGAATACCAGCATGTCCTGGGGAAGCGACACCGGTTCACTTGGATTCATGCCAAGCCTTTGGCCGGAGGAGTCGGCGTGGAAGGTGAAACTGCTGATCAAACGCACTGCTGGTTTCAAACCGGAGGAGCTTTTCAGTTTCAGGAAGGTTCCTCTCGGCCAACTCGGTCAGACGAATCTGGTGGGATGGACAACCAATGTCGAAGGAATTTCCATCACTCTCCAGAGCATCTGCTGGCGCGCCCCATTCAACAATACTTCGTGGTCATCGTCCCAGTTGTCCTCCGTGAAATTCACGCATGCGACGCTCCCTGCCTGCACGCAACTGGACCTGCTGGAGATGGTGTGCGACTCAGGCAAGACCAACCATTCCGAATCCTGGTCATCCAGTTCGAACGAACGGAGCTACAGCTTTCGCGAGATTCCCACAAACTCCCAAACGGCCGACTTCTTTTTCGCCATACAAACGAGCCGCACCGTCGAATTCACCGTCAAGCCCAGGCTGCCAGGCGCAAATCCCTGAAGCCTCTTTGAGGACCAGCATTTCAAATCTCAAATCCCCAACACCCTGCCCGCCTCGAGAAAACTCTCGGAAGTGACCAATCGCACATCCTTGCGGTAATGGAAGGCGGAAAGGATGCGCATTCCCGGGTCGCGCTTCGAATCCGGAATCACGCGCACCACCACGGCGATCCCGGCGTGATTCAGCAAGTCCATTGTCATGCCAATCTCCCCAAGGCATTCATGGTCCATTGATTCAAACTGGCTGAAATCCACCAGCAGGCGGAATCCCGGCGACATCTCGCCGATGAGCGTCTTCATGTTCTCGCGTTCACGCACCAACTCCTTCAAGCTGACGTTCCCGATGTAACTCACGAACAGCACCTGGTTCGCCTTGTTTGAAGCCGCAAAAAACATGTGCCACCCTACCCATCCGCCCCGGTGAATGCCAGTGAAGACTCCGGGTTAAGGAGAATTGCGCGCTGCCTGCAATGCCTTTCTCCGGTGGCGCAGGCACCCGGAATCAGGTAGATTGCCCCCGCTGGCATTTGTTTGAATATTCCGAACCTGTTATGCACAACGTGACCTCAGTCGAATTGAAGCGCGATTGCGCCGCCCTCCAGATTCCCAGTGGCGCTTCCGTGACCCTGCCCGCCGGGACGCCCGTGGACATCACCCAGACCCTCGGCGGTACCTTCACCGTTCATGCGGGCGGAGGATTGTACCGGATCGGCGCCGTCGACGCGGACGCGCTCGGTTTGGAGGCGGCCGCCGTCAGTGATGCCGCGACGGTTGCGAAAACGGATGGCCCGGTCGAAGAGAAACTGGTCTGGGAAGCGCTGAAGACGTGCTACGATCCCGAGATCCCGGTCAACATTGTGGACCTCGGGCTTGTCTACGATTTGCACATTGAACCGGGTCCCGCGGGCCAAAGCGTGGTGAATGTGAAGATGACCCTGACAGCGCCGGGTTGCGGCATGGGCGCCACTATAGCCGGAGATGCGCAGCAGAAGATTCTGATGCTGCCCGGTGTGGAGGAGGCGGTGGTGGAGATCGTTTGGGACCCGCCGTGGCATCAATCCATGATCACCGAAGCGGGCCGAAGGATTTTGGGCCTGGAATAGCGGGCAATTTGTTTTTGACAAAGCAGCGCCGCCTTCTTAAGTTCTCGGCGCTCCGGATGGGGTCGTAGCTCAGTTGGTAGAGCACCACAATGGCATTGTGGGGGTCAGGGGTTCGAATCCCCTCGGCTCCACCATCCCCGGCAACACAGTCTCACCTGCGTAGCGCCAATCGGTCCGGTTTCTCGCTTCGAAGAAGATGCTTGTTGATTCCAAAAGCCCGTTTGCCACCCGCGAATGATAGGCGGAGAGTTCCCAGCCGAATCGCCCGATCCGGTTGAAGTATGTAACCTCCCAGCCCGTTTCGCGCTCATTACGGTGTGAACCTCAATCGGCCACTCCTCACTATTGGCTGCCTGCTGGCGGCTGCAACATTATCGGCGGCGGAAATTAAAGTCTCTTCCCTTTCGGAATTGCAAACCGCCATCAACGGCGCAACGCCCGGCGCGCGTATTGTCATCGCCGACGGCGTTTACTCGGCAACCAATGCCATTCGCGTGGGATGCACCGGCACGGCCGCAGAGCCGGTTCTCATCGCCGCCGAAACAATCGGCGGTGTGGAAATCACGGGCGCCAAGGGTTTTGAGCTCGTCCCGCCGGCCGCTTACGTAACCATCCAGGGATTCAAATTCACGCACGGCACCGGCCTTGAGGAACCGGGCGGCGGTGAAGTTGTGCAGGCGGGCGCGAACCATTGCCGTTACACGCGCAATGTCTTCCAGGAAGTGGGCAAGAGCCGCGGCTATTACCTGATGATCTCCGGGGACGATACCGAGGTGGACCACAACACACTTCAAAACAAGTTTTCCGTCGGCCAGATGATCATCGTTCACGGTCCCGGGACCGACCAGATGGCGCAGCGCACCTGGATTCATCACAATTTTTTCAACAACTTCCCTGACACACACCAGAACAACTGCTCCGCCATTCAAATTGGTGTCAGCGGACGGAGCCTCTCGCCGGCGCACGCGCTGGTCGAATCCAACCTGTTCCTCGAGTGCCAGGGCGAGAATGAGAACATCTGCAACAAATCGTGCGACAACGTCTATCGTTTCAACACGTTTGGCAAAAACTGCAGCGAACTTTCCCTGCGGCACGGTGATCGGAACATCGTTTATGCGAATTACTTCATCGGCAGCCAGGGGATTCGCATGTTCGGCAAGAAGGACAGGATCTTCTCGAACTATTTTGAAGACTGCCGTCCAGGCATTCACATCGGCAACGGCGATGGCATCGTGCCACGAAGCAGGCTGACTGCGCACGACCGGCCGGACGGGATGGAAATCGTATTTAACACCCTGGTCAATTGCACCAACAGCATCATGATGATGAAACGGGAGCGGAACGGCCTGGGCGCGACCAACATCACGGTCGCAGACAACATCGTCCTTGGCGGCCGGAACATGGTTTCCATCCTGGGCCCGATGACACATTCCGTCTGGCGCGGAAATATTTTGTGGGGCGACACGAACGGGCTGGGAGAACTTGCGGACGGCTTCAAGATCGTCGATCCGAAACTAAAGCCGGACAATGCCGGCGTGTATCATTTGCAAAACGGAAGTCCCGCCATTGGCGCAGCGGAGGGTACGTTTGCCTACGTTGATATGGATATTGACGGGCAGCCGCGCAGCGGAAAACTCGATGTGGGCGCGGATCAATTTTCGACCCGGCCCGTCAGGAACCGCATGCTGACCCCGGCCGATGTCGGACCGGCGGCGCCTTGAATCAAGCAGAGGACAGCTCCGCCCGGGTTGATGCTGCTGGAGGGGAAAACGCGGGAAGTCGAATTCCTTGCGGCCTCAGTTGCCGCTCAGAATCCGATAGAAGCGCCGGTTGAAGATCGCGGCGTTGGAATCAGTGAAGACGCTGTTCGTCCCTGGCGGACCGGATAATGCCCCGATATTCGTCCACTGGAGGAGATTGGACGAGGCCTGAACCGTGTACGACCGCCCCGGCACGCTGGAAAAGGTCAATACCCGGCTCGAAGGCGGCACCGCCACAGGCGAGTTCGACAGGATCACCGGCGGCACCACCTGCGGCTGTGTCACCACGGTGACGCCGCGCGATTGCAACGCGGTCACCACCGCGGCATTCGATGACCCGGGATTGAGATTCATTCCATTGTCCGTGAGGATCACCGAGAAGAGATTTCCCAACGAAAGCAATGGCGTGAGGTTGGTGATTTCGTTGTCGGCCAGTTCGGCGTATTGCAGCTGGGTGAAGCCGTTGAGGAACGACAGGCTGCGCAACCCGGCGGCATTGAGTGTCAGGAATTGCACGTTGGAGAAGTTCGTAAGCAGGTTCAGGTTCGTGATAAGATTTCCGCTCAGGTCCAGCGCGTACATGTTCGTCCTGGAGGCAATCGGCGAGATGTCCTGGATTCCCGTCCGCGGCACGGAAAAGATGGTGACGTTCTTGAGCGAGGAGGCCCAACTGATCGTGCCGATCGGGTTGTTGTCCAGCAAAAGGGACTGCAGGTTGGTCAGCCCGCCGATGAGCGAGGCGTCCGTGATGGCGTTTGTCGACAGATCCAGCGAAAGCAGATTGATTGCCGTCTGGAGACCGGTGATGTTGGTGATTCCCTGCCCAACCGCGGTCAGGTTCTGGAGCGTACGCATTTCATAGAGCGTCAGGTTCGTGCCGGGCGCCTGAAGCACCGTGGTAAGAACCCCTGCCAACTGGGGATCCGGCACCGATACATTGGTGGCGGGAACCACTTCAAATGTGAAGCTGTTGGTGGCTGCCGAGCCCAGCTCATCTCGCACGATCAGCGTAATGGTCGTCATGCCCGTGGTATTCGTCACGGGAACGGGTGTCAAAGTCAGGTCGCCGCAAAACCCGCTCAGCACAAGCCCACTTTGCGGAAGGATTCCGGGATTGGACGAGGTCAATGAGAAGGTCAGTGTGCAGGGATCGGAATCCGCGTCTGCGAACTGCAACGAAATCCCGGGCGGCGGGCCGTTGACCAGCATCAGTTGATTGGCATTGGCCACGATCGTCGGCGGCTGGTTGGCCTGCTGCGAAAGCACGGATACTCCCCTGCCCCTCAGCGTATTGATCACCTGCGCGGCGGGCGAGTTGCCCGAGACATTCAACCCGTTCAGGCGCACGTTCAGCGACGTGAGATTGGTCAGGCTCAGCAGGGGCGAGAGGGATTGGACCGCATTCTGCGCCACCGCCAGCACGGAAATCCTCAGATCATTCGTGAGCGGCGCAAGGTTGGTGATCGCGTTGCCGCTGATGTTCACATTCGTCACGACGGGATAATTCGTGAACGTCGAAATATTCGTGATGCCATTGTAGCTGAGATCAAGGTCGGACATCCGCGGCGCGATCGGCAGGAAGGAGACGTTGGTGACGCCATTCGCGGCGATATGCAACAGCATCAGATTTGTAAGCCCGGAAAGCGGAGCAAAGTTCTTGATCGAGTTGTACGACAGGCGAAGGATTTGCAGGGCGCCCAGGCCCGAAACGGAGGAAATGTTGGTAATCTGGTTCAGGTTGAGATCGAGTTCCAGCAGGTTCGTCGCGTAGGCGACCCCGGAGATATCGCTGAGCGCATTCTCCTGCAAATCGAGGAAGATCAGCCCGGACAGCCCGGGCGTAAAATTGAAATTCGTCAGGCCGCAACCCTCGGCCTGCAGCGTTGTCAGGTTGGTCAGACCGGCGAGGCAATTCAGGCTGTGCAGCGGGTTGTAATCCACGTTGACCGCGGCCAGTTGCGTGAAGGGCGCGAGCACGCTGCAGTCCAAAATGTTGTTGGACGTCACATTCAGGTTGGTGAGCAGGACCGCGCCGGAAAGGAAACCCAGGTTGGTGATGCCGCTGTTAATCGCGGTGAACGATTGCAGATTGCCCAGGCCTGAAAGCGGTGAGAAATCAGTGACGTTGTTTGAACTGACATCCAGCACGCGCAAATTGACGGCATACTGCAGGCCCGAGAGCGAGGCGATGCTCTGGTTGGACAGGGAAAGTGAATTCAATTGCGCCAGATCGTACGCCGTGAGCGTGCCAAACGGACGATTCAGCGTGCTCCGGATGATGTGGTCCACGACGGCATCCCCCAGAGTGATTGGCGGGCTGTTGATCACATTGACGTTGAAAGTGGTTGAAGTGGACAGTCCCTTGGGAGTGCTGACGGTCAGCGTGACGGTGCCGGTTCCGGTCTGGTCCGGAGCCGGCTGCACAATCAGCATCTGCTGCGACATTCCCGCCGGTGGCGTCGCGCCAAACTGCGGCTCGATATAAAGATTCCCGTCGGGCAACACGCCCTGATTGGAGGAATGTGCGCTGACGATTGAAGCCTGCGCACTGTAGGTAAACGAGAGCTCCGGGCTCGCGCCGTTCAGTCCTATCGTCTGGTTTGGAATCGCGGACAGTGTCGGGAGCGGGAGCTGCGGTTGATACACGACCAGCACGCCTTTCTGCGTCAACGCTTGAATCACCTGGGACGCAGACGATCCCGCAGTGAGATCCAGGTAGTTGTTGGCAATGTTGACGTTCGAGAGCGCCCCCAGGTTTGTGAGCACGTTGATGTTCGTGAGGACGTTGGCTGACAGATCGAGATAATTGAGGCCGGGCATGCCGGTGAGCTGCGAAATATCGCTGATGCGATCATCAGTCAGCCGCAAATAATGCAAGCTTCCGACGGCCGGAATTCCCGCGGCGCTGGTAAGATTCGCATGGCTCCATGACAAATAGGACAAGGCGGTTCCCGCAAGGCTCGGGAGAGACGTATTGGTGAGACCGTCCAGAGTCAGCGTCGCCAGCGCCGAAAGATTCGCGAGAGTTGAAAGGTTCGTCACGCCTGTCCAACTTAGATCCAGTTCCGTCAGCAAGGGATAATTTGCCAATACACTCGTATCGGTGATCGGCGCGCCGGCGCACTTGAAGCTGTTGAGTTGTGTCGCTCCCGCGAGCGGGGCGATGTTGCTGATCGCCGTGCCGCTGATATCCAGGGTTTGGAGTTGTGTCAGCCCGGACAGCGGGGCGGCGGTGCGCACGGGATTATACGAAATGTCCAATTGCAATAATTGATGGAGGTTGGAAACGCTCCCCGCGTCGGTCAACCCACAGGAGCCAAGGCGCAGCCAGAGGAGATTCGTGAGGGTCGCGACCGCACTGATGTTGGTCAATGGATTCCAGGATGCCGACAGAAGTTTCAGCTGATTCAGGCCCGCGAGCGGTGTCAGGTCACGAATGCGGTTTCGGTCCAGGATGGCAAACGTCAGCGGCTGCAACCCGGACAGGGCATTGATGTTGCTGATCGAATTCCACGAGACGTTGATGTTGGCGAGATTTGTGTGGCCGCCGAGGCCGGTGCAATCCGTCAGCAGATTGTTATCCAGGTCCACGCCGTGCAGGTTCGGCAGATTCTGCAGCCCGGACATATTGGTGATGACGTTGCCGGGACACACGAGTTCCAGCAGGTTCGTGAAGTTCTGCAGGAACGCAAGGTTGGTCAGCCGGTTGGCGCCTGCGTCGAATGTGCGAACGCGGGTCAATGCGGCCAGCGGCGAGCCGTCGCTCACGGAATTGCTTGCGATGTAGAGCGAACCCAGGTTCGTCAACGCGGAGAGCGCCGAGACATTCGAGAGACTGTTGTAACTCAGATCGAGGCAGGCGAGTTGTGTCAGCGGACTGACGGCCGAAACATCGGCCAGCCGATTGCCGGCCAGGTTCAAGGTCGAAAGATGTGGCGTGACCGCCAGTCCGGGCAGATTGGTAAGGCTGTTGCAGCTGAGGTCGAGGAAGGAAAGATTGGGCAGACTGTTCGAGGACAATTGAAAACTTGCAAGGGTGTTGTACGAAAGCGAAAGTTGAGTCAAGGAGGAGAGCGATGACAATGAAGCCGCGCTGCCGCACAGGTTCCAGTCCAATTGCAACAGTCCGAGGCGGTTCAAGCTGGCGAGCGGCGAAGGATCGGTGATTCGATTCCCGGCAAGGTACAGGCTGCTCAGGTTTGTCAGCCCCTGAAGATTCGACACATCCGCCAGCGCATTGTCCTGGAGATAGAGCCTCTGAAGCCGGGTGATGGCTGCGACGGGCAGAGTGTTTGTATACCCGCAGTAGTTCACCGCGAGATTCGTCAATTGTCCCAGCGCGGCAAGCGTCGAAAGATCGGGAAACGCGTCGTAGCTCAGGTCCAGCGACGAAAGGCTCGTGGCGCCCGCCAGCGTTTGGACGTTGGTGACCGGATTCACCGCCACGTTGAGCAGGTTCAGGTTGCTCAGGCTGCCGACAACACTGACGTCGGAAAATGCGTTATAACCGAGGTGCAGAATCTGAAGATTGCTGGCGGCATTCAGGCCGCTGAGACTGCCGATGTTGCGCGCCGAAGCGTCGAGGAAGGTCAGGCTTTGCCAGTCGTTCGTCGTGATCTGGCCGACTGGCTTGCCGATTGCCGTGCGGACGGCCGCCTCCAGTCCGGGATCAAGCTGCGCCCGCGCGAACCCGGCGCTCAGCATAAGGCAGGCAAACGCCCAGCCGAACAGCCGTATTGGCCGCCCGAAACCGAGCCTGGATGCAACCCTCCGGCGCCGCCGGACAATCCCCGTGGATTTGGTCCCGCCCTTCCCCTGAATCCCGCCCTGCCTCATATCAACGAGTTTTTGTTCTGCTGCTGAACGACAACAAAGCTCCGCGCCTAGTGACACTTCTTGCGTTGGGCAAGGAATGTCGCTTTCGGGTCTTACGTAAATTGTCCCGAAAAGCCGTCAGCCCGGGCTCGCCACGTTGGCGTGCCCAACTGTTATACCTGCTTCCTGCTTCCTGCTGTGAGACTGCTCTTCGTCCTTGAAAATTCCTCTACGCCTTCCAAACCTGCCCGGGCTTGGTCGTCACGTTGGCCATCGCGTTTCTGGTGTCCACGATGCACGGAGCCCATTCGGCCAGCTCCTGGTAATTCACGGCCTCGTGATTGGTCGCGATGATCACGGCGTCAAATCCGCGCAAAGTTTCCTTGTCCCAGGCCACCGAGCGCGTCCCTGCCCAGTGCGGATGCTCGCGCGTCGGCCGGATCACGGGCACATAAGGATCGTAATACGCCACGTCGGCCCCGCGCTCCGCCAGCATGTCCATCAGCACATAGCTCGGGGATTCGCGGTCGTCATCGACGTTAGGCTTGTACGCGAGACCCAAAACGAGCACGCAACTGCCGTTGACCGGTTTGCGCTGGCCATTCAGGGCCTCCGCCGTGCGGCTCACCACGTAAGAAGGCATCGACGTGTTGATCTCGCCCGCCAGTTCGATGAACCGCGTATTCTGCGAATATTCGCGGGCCTTCCAGGTGAGATAAAATGGATCGATGGGAATGCAATGTCCGCCCAGGCCCGGTCCCGGGTAAAACGGCATGAACCCGAACGGCTTGGTCTTCGCCGCGTTGATCACCTCCCAGATGTCGATTCCCATGGCCCCGTAAACCAGCTTGAGCTCGTTGACGAGCGCGATATTGACGCTGCGGAAAATGTTCTCGAGCAGTTTGGTCGCCTCGGCAACCCGGCAGGAGGAGACCGGGATGATTGTCTTGATCGCCTTGCCGTAAAGTTCCTTGGCGCGTTCGAGGCACGCGGGCGTGTAGCCGCCGACCACCTTCGGCACCACCTCCACCTTGCTCTTGGCGTTGCCCGGGTCTTCGCGCTCGGGCGAAAATGCCAGATGAAAATCGACGCCCGCCTTCATTCCCGATCCCGCCTCGAGCACCTCGCGCAGGTCCTCGTCGGTGGTTCCTGGATAGGTCGTGGACTCCAGCACCACGAGCGTCCCCTTGGTCAGGTGGGGAGCGATGGATTTGCCGGTCTCGAGGATGTACGAAATATCCGGCTCGCGATTCTTGTTCAGCGGCGTCGGCACGCAGATGATGATCGAGTCCACTTCCTTGATGCGGCGGAAGTCTGCGGAGGCCGAGAACCTGCCTACCTTGACCACTTCGGCGATCAACTCGGGCGCGATGTGCCGGATGTAACTCTGCCCGCGGTTCAGCGCTTCCACCTTGGCCGGATCGATGTCCAGACCCAGGATGGTCACCCCCGAACGCGCGAATTGAAGGGACAACGGAAGCCCCACGTAACCCAGGCCGATAATTGCTGTCTTCATCGTTCTTCTTTATTTAGCTGCGGATTGTTAAAACGTTTCTTTTGTTTCCACGGCGCCGGCCTGCGCCAGTTGCACCGGCAATACCGCGGGCGCCAGGCGGAACAACACGACCATGCTGCGGGCCGGTTTCGGCAGTCGCTGGACGGGGATGAGCCCGCAAAGGGTTTTCAACGCATAGATTCCCGCGAGCACCGTGATCAACGCCCCGAACGCCTCGCCTGCCGCCGGAATGCGCGCGAAGGCATATTTCGAGACGAATACCAGGACCAGCATCGGGATGAATACGGAAGCCATTCGCTTGTTCGCCGTGGACCAGCGGAAACCGCTCAGTTGCCGGACGACCGCGTAAATGCCGATCCAGTAAATCAGGTAGGACGCCGAAAACCCGATACCCGCGCCTTGAAGCCCTAACATCGCCACGCCCGCCCAGATCAAAGCCACATTGACCATGCCGGCCAGCACTTCGGTCCAGAAAAAGAGCTTCCGCTCGCCCTTGGCCACGAGAATGAAGCCCATCGGCCAGCTCGCCACGCGCAGCAGCATGCCCAGGCAGATCCACCGCAGCGTTTCCACCGCCGGACCAAACTTGGCGCTGTAGAACAACTGAATCACGATCGGCGTGAAGGTGAGCGTCGCCAGCACGCCCGGCCCCGCCAGCAGCAGGCTGATCTCGGTTTGTTCGTTCACGAGACGGTTGCATTGCGAGTTGTCATTCGCCACGGCGGTCAGCCGCGGATAGAAATCCGCGCCCATCGCCGACAGGATGTAGCCCACATACAGGCCGCCCAGCGTCCAGGCCGATTGATAATATCCCGCTGCGTCGAGTCCGATGTTGCGCATCAGGATCACCCGCACCAGGTACGGAGCCAGCCCCGTGCTGATCAACGCACTCACCATGAAAACCAGGCCCAGTTTGAGCAGCGCCGACGCTTCATCCATGACCTCGCGCATGCTCATGGCGGGACGCTGGACCTTTACTTTTCGGGCGTACCACCACGAGGTCAGAATTCCCATCGCCGCCACGCAAACGAGCGCAGGGACCACGCCGTTTTCGTGCGGCCGGCAAAAGTAAACGATCGGAATGCTCAGCGCTGTTCCCCAAAAGGCGCCGAGAACGTTCAGACGCGCCAGGTCGGCGATCCGCCGCATTCCCTGCACAAGCGCCATTTGTCCGGCTGAGACATCCGCAAAAAACACCGCCACGGCCAGCAGGGCGATCGCGCTGGCGTGGTTCGCGTCCCGGAAGGTCCATTGCGAAACCTGACGGCAAAACACGACCAGCAGCAGCGCGCCCAAAGCCCCCGAATAAAATGCCACGCGCCGCAGCGTTGTCACGGTGCGCGCGAGTTTCTGCTCGTCGCCGGTTCCCGCAGCCTCGGCGATCTGCCGCACGCCGCTCACATTCACTCCAAGCCCCGCGAGGCTGCGTGTCAGGTCCGACACCGACGTGTAAAGGCTCATCAGCCCGAAGCCGGCCGGGCCGAGCAACATCGCCATCGCCTTGGTCCGCACCATGCCAAAGCCGATGTTGAGCGCCGACGAGCTGCCGATCAGCGCCGACGACTTCAAGATCTGGCCGTAGGTATTTTTGCCGGGGTTACTCAATGGCTTTGCAGGCGTGGATGGTTTCGCGGGCGACGTGGGTGGCTTGCTCGGGCGTGAGCTGCGGACCAATGGGCAGGCTCAGGACGCTTGCCGCGAGGGATTCCGCAAGCGGGAACGCACCCTTCCGCATGCCGGCGTCCGCGTACGCTCCTGAAAGATGCGGCGGAACCGGATAATGGATGAGCGTGCCGATCCCCGCGCCGTTCAGTTTCTCCTGAAGCAGGTCGCGCCTGGCGTGTCGCACAACAAACAGATGCCACACCGGGTCGGCCCAATCGGATACTGCGGGCAACTGCAGGCCGGGCGCTCCCTTCAAATCTTCCGCAAGCTGATGCGCCAGTTTCTTGCGCCGCTCGTTCCATTCGTCGAGCTTCGCGAGCTTCACGTTGAGGAACGCGGCTTGCAGTTCGTCCATCCGCGAATTATAGCCGCGCACTTCGTTGTAATACTTTTTCTTCGACCCGTAATTGCGCAGCATCCGGACAGAATCGGCCAGCTTGTCGTCATTCGTCGTGACCGCGCCCGCGTCGCTGAACGCGCCGAGGTTCTTGCCGGGATAGAAACTATTGCCCGCCGAGTCGCCCAAGCCGCCGGTCCGCCTGCCCTTATAACGGGCGCCCTGGGCCTGCGCGTTGTCCTCGATGACCTTCAGCCCATGCTTTGCGGCCAGTGCCATGATCGGATCCATGTCCGCCGGCTGGCCGTAGAGGTGCACCGGCATGATGGCTTTGGTCCGCGGGGTGATTGCGCTCGCGATCCGCGCGGGGTCGATGTTGAAAGTCCTGGGATCGGGCTCAACCGGCACGGGCGTCGCACCGGCATAAGAGACTGCCAGCCAGGTGGCGATGTAGGTGTTGGACGGGACGATCACCTCGTCGCCTTCGCCAATCTCGTACGCGCGGAGGATCAGGTGCAGCGCATCGAGCCCGTTGGCCACGCCCACACAATGTTTCACCCCGCAGTAAGCGGCGTAGGCGGCCTCAAAGGTTTCCTGTTCCTTGCCGAGGAGATACCAGCCGGAGTCCATCACGCGATAGTACGCGGCGTCCATTTCCTCCCTCAACTCTAGGTAGGTTGGCTTCAGTTCCAGGAACGGAATCTTCATATCGGTGTGGCAGGTAGCAGAATCACTGCCAACCTTTCTGCCCGGCGCGGTCCTTTTCCCATTGCCGGACCTGCTTTTCGGCCTGCTGCGCCAGGGGCAAAAGCCGCTCCCGCGCGGCAAACCAATCCTTGGGGCTGAGGACGAAGTGAACGAGATCCACCGGCTGGCCGCCGATGCTCAGCGCTCCGGGCTCGATCATGACCTGTTGAAAGCCGAATCGGCGATTCAGCGAAAGAACCGGTTGATTTGTGGACACGGTGCTCGCGCGGACTTCGGTCAAGCCGAGGCCCTTGAAGGCGAAGTCCAGCCCGAGGATCGCGCTCGGAATGGCGGCGGGCACTTCGCGGCGGATGATCCAGCGGCCGGATTCCGCTTTTTTGTCGGCCATGTTGTAAAGGCCGTAGGCGCCAACCGGTATGCCTCCGGAGGTCTCCACGATGAAGTAGTAATCCCCCTCGCGCTTGAGATAGGCGCGCAGCCAATCTTCCTGCTTGGCCACATCCGTCGCCGAGTCCCCCACCCTGCCCTTTGCGTGCTCCAGGTTCCGCAGCCAGACGATAAAGGCCGCGTCCTCCATCCGCACCGGACGCAATCGCACCCCGTAACCTTCTGCTTTAGTCGAATGATCCATGAAGAAATTGTTCGTTCCAGAAAGGCGGTCCAGGCCGGTCACATCCGTTTTCGCGCCTGCACGAGGTCCCAGAGTTCGCCCACGTTCGCCGTCTTTTGAATCTCCGCCGCGGAGAGATTCAGGCCGTAGCTCGCGTCCAGCATGGCGATGACCGACAGCGCCGCCAGTGAATCCCACTGCGCGTAGCTCTTCAAGTCGTCGGAGGCGCTCACCGCCGGCACTTCAAGGATGCCGGCAATCTTGTTCAGAAAATCTTCCATGGGTTGTTGTGTCATGGGTAATCGACCAGTTCGCAGAAATTCAGATTGGCCAGGCGCATCACCATCGCGCTCCAGGTGAGCCCGACGCCGAAGCCGGCGAAACAGACCTGACAGCCGCCGTTCCTCACCTGCTCCGCCATGTTGATGATGATTGCGATGGGAATGGTCGCGCCGCTGCTGTTGCCGAAGCGCTCGACGACGTTGTTCGGCATCCGTTGGTGCGGCAGCTTCATCTTGTCCGCAAGCTTCTGCAGCATGAAACGGTTCGGTTGATGGCAGAGGAAGTAATCGACGGATTCCTGGGCAACGCCGCTCGATTTCAACACTTCCTCGATGATCGCCGGGACCTCGGTCTGGACAAAATTGAAAACCGCCGAGCCGTCCATCTTAAGGTGGTCCTTCGCGCGCAGATTGTTATCGCCCACATCCTCGAGCGCCGCCGTCTCCGGGGTGGAGGGCATCCGCAGGCCGCCGGCGGGAATGATCAATGCCTCGCTGCGTTTGCCGTCCATCTTGACGCTGGCGTGTATGACCGAATCACTCCCGTCGCGCTCGATGACCGTGATCGACGCCGCATCCCCGATCAGCGGAAAAATATTGCGGTCCTTGGGCGAGGCCTTCCGGCTCAAAACATCGGAATTGATCAACACCACCTTCCGCATTTCCGGCTGGTCCAGCAGACTGAATGCCTGCATCAATCCGACTACAAATCCGGCGCAGCCCTGGCTGATGTCGAGGCAGAAGACATCGTTTCCCAGGCCCAGCCGGCCCTGGATGATGTTGCTGGTGGGCGGCATGAGATGATCCGGAGTCTGGCTCACCAGCAGAATGGCGCTTATGTCGTCCGGCTTCAGCAGGCCGCGATTGAACAATTGCTGCAGCCCGAACACCGCGAGATCGGAGACGCAAACGCCCGGTTCGACCAATCGTCGGCGGTCGTAACCCATCACTTCCTTGAGCTTGAGCGAACGCGCCTCGGGGAAGTTGAAATTCTTCATCTCCTCCAGGAAGGTCCGCTCATTGGCGGGCACGACCGTGAAGATTCCGGAAATGCGCTTGCCGCGATAGGTGAACTTCATGCCTGGACTCCGCATTTGCGCAGCAACGCCTCGATTGTCTGCAGGTTCTGAAAATGCTCGGGCACGATGTCGGTGCCGGGAATGGAAATGCCGTAGGTCTTGTCCAGCGCCGCCACCAGCGTGACGATGTCGAACGAATCGAGCATTCCGTCGCCGATGAAATCGTTCGACGCGGTGAAGTCGAATTCGGGCCGGATTTCCTTCAAAATGTCAGCAAGTGGTTTCATGCGGTCAGCGCGGCATTGGCCAGAACGTGGTCCACCAATCCATCGGGGGCGTAGCCAAAATGTTTGTATTTCCGGATGGCATCATCATTGGTGCCCACCACCCATAGAATGAAACGCCGGACGGCGCTCTGGGCGGTGAAATAATGTCGCATCAAAACCGAACCCAGCCGTTGTGACCGGAACGGCGCGGCCACCACCCAGTAACGGATCGTCGAGGTGAATCCCTGGGTCTCGAAATGCAGCAGCGCGGCGAGTTCGCCGCCGGACTTGATCAGCACGATCTGCCGGTCGCGGATCGCTTCCTCGATCTCGGGCGCCGTGGGCAACTGATCGGCGTACTTGTCAAAAGAGGAATCCAGGAGCTCGAGCACCGCGTCACAATCACCGGCCTCGGCGGGCACAACCTTTTGTTCCGCGGCCTCCGCAGCCTCAGCAAGCGGTTGCGACGCGCGGGCGAGCCGTTGAAGCTTTGAATAGCGCCGGAAACCGCCCGCCTCGAAGGCATCCAGCATTCCCGCCAGCGAAGCCTCGTTGCCGACCAGATCCATTGTTAAACGTTCTGTTTTCATCCAGTCTGACGCGGCGATATCGCGCTGCAGTTCCGCCAGGCTGGCGGCGCAAAAATAAAGGTGCTGAAATCCTCGATCGCTGCGGAGGAAAAACGCGCTGCCCTTGCGCGTTTCGGCCCGCAGTTCGCCGCGGTCGATCCATCCCTGCAATTTTTTCTGCACGGGAAAGAAGTTCGTGCAGTAGGCCGGCGCTCCCGCCTTGACCTCCTGGATGACCTCGAATACCTGGTTGACGCTCGCAATCGGTGTCATCGTGCTCAGTTGACGGTGGCGACCAGTTTTGCGCGGTCAATCTTGCCGTTGGGATTGCGCGGCAGAAGCTCCATCTGGTTGAAGACAGTCGGCAGCATGTATTTGGGCAGCGTGGCCGTCAGTTTCTCGCGGATAAACGCGGGCGTAAGCTGCCGGTCCGCCTCGAAGAACATCGTGATCTCCTTCTTGTTCTGGTTGTAGACCACGCAGGTGTTCTTGACACCTTCGACCTGCAGCACGGCGTGCTCGATCTCGCCGAGCTCGATGCGATAGCCCAGGTGCTTGATCTGAAAATCGCGCCGCCCAAGGAACATGATTTCACCGCGCTCGTTCCAATAACCAAGATCGCCTGTGCGATAGATCAACTCCGGATAATGCGGGTTGAGCGGATTCTGGATGAAGCCGCGCGCCGTGCGTTCCGCATTATTCCAATAACCCAGCGCCAGCGAACTGCCGCGCACGCAGATTTCCCCGGGCTCGTCCACCTTGGCCAGTTGATTGGCCTCCGTGAGAATCAAAATCTCCGTGTTGCGGCAAGGGAATCCGACCGGCAGCTTCTCGTCGTCCGACATTTCCCGGTCCACGATGAAATAGGTGCAGGCCACCGTGATTTCGATGGGGCCGTACAGGTTGACAAACATCGCCTGCGGCAGATGCAGCCGCCAATAGTTGAGGTGCTTGGTGGGGAACACCTCGCCGATGAAAAAGACCTTTTTGATGCGATCGAGCTTCACCTTCGACAGCAGATCCTGGTTGGCAATGTTCACCATGATCGTCGGCACCCAGAAGATGAAATTGATCGGGTTGCTGGTCAGGAATTCGATCAATTTTGTCGGAAACATCGCGCATTGATCGGGCACCACCACCCAGGTGGCCCCCTTGGCGATCATCAGGCAGAACTCCAGCGTGTAGGCGTCGAAATAAATCGGCGCCAGGCTGCCCATGATTTCGCTGCCATCCAGTCCCAGGCGATCGAACGCCCAGTCCACGAAATCGATGGTGCAGCGATGATTCAGCGCGACGCCTTTCGGAATCCCTGTCGAGCCGGAGGTGTGAATGAAACAATACGGGTCGGTGTCGATCAGGCGTTCGAGCCGCTTGAGCAGGGTCGAGTTGTCATAAACCTGATCGGAGATCATCGCCTGCTCGATTAACAGCAGCTTTTCCTCCGCAATTCCGATCTCCTTCAGCGCGGGCGCATGGGCCGCGGACGTGACAATCACCGGCGGATTGAGGTTGTCGAGCATCCCCTTGAGACGCTGCGGCGGGGACTTCACGTCCAGGTTTGCGTAGCCGTTGCCACTGTAAAGAATCCCGAGGTCCGCCACGATGTTCTGTGCGGACTTCGGCAGAAAGACCGGGATGGGCCGGTTGAAGCCCTCGAACTTTTTCAGCAGCAGCGCGGCGCAGTTTTTGGCAAACCGCTCGACCTGGGCAAACGTGTATTCCCCGGTCGCATCCTTGACGGCCACCTTTTCCCTGCTCGTTCGCAAGGCGCCTTTTTCAAAGTATTCAATTACATTTATTTGCATGCTCAATCACTGACTAGTTAAGAGTTCCGGCTGTGCCCGTGTCAAACTCAGTTCACCACGCGCACCTGATAAAATCGCCGTGTCGCAATCCCCACGGCATTGGTGGCCGTGGAGGAGGTTCCGGCCGCCGTGACGTCGGGAACGACATCCGACCAGCTGCCGGGGCCGAAATCACCGCGATACTGCAACCGGTAGGTGTGCCCGGCCACGCTGCTCCACGTGACCACGGCCACACCGTTCGTGATCGTAAAGGACGTGATCAACGGCGCGGGCGGCGGTGTCGCGGAATTGACGATTACGAGGAACGTGTTGGTGGCCTTCAGCGGCGATGGCGCCGTGTCTGTGACAATGGTGGTGACGAGATTTGTTGTCCCGCCCTGCTGGACCGTGGGTGTCCAGGTGATCACGCCGCTGGCGTCGATGTGCATGCCGGCCGGCGGGCTCACGAGTGAGTAGTTCAGGGCGTAGGCCGGGATGTCGGAGTCGCTGGCCGCGTTGGTGACCGTCAGCAACGTTGAAACGTTAATTGTACGATTGCTCTGGGCCGTCAGCACGGGTCCGTTGTGGATCGGCGTGATGGTCACCACGAAGCTGTTGGTGGCCGTCAGCGCGTTCGCATTGACTGCACCCGGATCGGAGTTGGTCACCACCGTTGTGAAGGTATTCGTGCTCGGCACCTGGCCGACGGTCGGCGTCCAGTGGATGATGCCGTTGGCATCGATCGTGGCCCCCACCGGCGCTACTTGCAGACCGTAGCTCATCGGCTTGGCCGGGACATTTTGGTCGGTGGCGGTGTTCGTCACCGTAATCGGAGTCGTGGCCACGCTGCTGAAGTTGGTTTGGATGGGCAGCAGCGGCGGCAAATTCACTTCGTTGACCACCACATTGAAGCTGTTGGTCGCGCTCAATGCCTGCGGCGAACTGTCGGTCACGACCGTCGTGATCGTGTTGGTGCTTGGGCCCTGGTTCTTCGCCGGTGTCCACGTGATCACGCCGTTGGTTGAGTTGATCGTCGCTCCTGTTGGAGGGCTGAGGAGAGAATACGTCAGATTGTAAGCCGGAATGTCCCCGTCAGTGGCTGTGCTCGTAACCGTCAACTGCACGAGTTCATTTACGCTGCGATTGGTCTGCGCAGGCAGCACCGGCCCATTGTGGATGGGCGTGATGGTCACCACGAAGCTGTTGGTGGCTGCCAGTGCGTTCGCATTGACCGCTCCCGGATCGGTGTTGGTCACCACTGTCGTGAACGTGTTCGTGCTCGGCACCTGGCCGACTGTCGGCGTCCAATGGATGATGCCGTTGGTGTCGATCGTTGCTCCCACTGGCGCCACCTGCAGACCGTAGCTCATCGGCTTGGCCGGGATATTCTGGTCGGTGGCTGTGTTCGTCACCGCAATCGGAGTCGTGGCCACGCTGCTGAAGTTGGTTTGGGTGGGCAATAGCGGCGGCAGATTCACTTCGTTGACGACCACATTGAAGCTGTTGGTCGTGCTCAACGCCTGCGGCGAACTGTCGGTCACCACCGTCGTGATCGTGTTGGTGCTCGGGCCCTGGTTCTTCGCCGGAGTCCAGGTGATCACGCCGTTAGTGGAGTTGATCAAAGCTCCGGTGGGCGGATTCACGAGGGAATATGTCAGGGTGAATGCTGGAATGTCCCCGTCCGTCGCGGTGTTCGTAACCGTCAACTGCACGAGTTCATTTACGCTGCGATTGGTTTGCGCAGGCAGCACCGGTCCATTGTGGATGGGCGTGACGGTCACCACAAAGCTGTTGGTGGCCGTCAATGCGTTCGCATTGACTGCTCCCGGATCGCTGTTGGTCACGACGGTCGTGAACGTGTTCGTGCTCGGTACCTGGCCGACCGTCGGCGTCCAGTGGATAATGCCGTTGGTATCGATCATTGCCCCAATTGGCGCGACTTGCAGGCCGTAGCTCATGGGCTTGGCCGGGACATTTTGGTCAGTGGCGGTGTTCGTTACCGTAATCGGAGTCGTGGCCACGCTGCTGAAGTTGGTTTGGGTGGGCAACAGCGGCGGCAGGTTCACTTCGTTGACCACCACGTTGAAGCTGTTGGTTGCGCTCAGCGCCTGCGGCGAACTATCGGTCACCACCGTCGTGATCGTGTTGGTGCTCGGACCCTGATTCTTGGCAGGCGTCCAGGTGATGACACCATTGGTGGAGTTGATGGTCGCTCCTGTTGGAGGGCTGAGGAGAGAATACGTCAGGTTGTAAGCCGGAATGTCGCCATCCGTCGCGGCGTTCGTAACGGTTAAGGTGACCAACTCGTTCACGGTCTGGTTAGTCTGCGTCGGGAGCGCCGGTCCATTGTGGATGGGCGTGACGGTCACCACGAAGCTGTTGGTGGCTGTCAGTGCGTTCGCATTGACGGCTCCCGGATCGGTATTGGTCACCACCGTTGTGAAGGTATTGGTGCTCGGCACCTGGCCGACCGTTGGCGTCCAGTGGATGATGCCATTGGTGTCGATCGTTGCTCCCACCGGCGCGAGTTGCAGACCGTAGCTCATCGGCTTGGCCGGGACATTTTGGTCAGTGGCGGTGTTCGTTACCGTAATCGGAGTCGTGGCCACACTGCTGAAGTTGGTTTGTGCCGGCAGCAACGGCGGCAGGTTCACTTCGTTGACCACCACATTGAAGCTGTTGGTCGCGCTTAGCGCTTGCGGCGAGCTGTCGGTGACGACCGTGGTGATCGTGTTCGTGCTCGGGCCCTGGTTCTTCGCCGGCGTCCACGTGATCACGCCGTTCGTGGAGTTGATCGTCGCTCCCGTCGGCGGGCTGAGGAGAGAATACGCCAGATTGTATGCCGGAATGTCGCCATCGGTCGCGGCATTAGTAACGGTCAAGGTGACCAACTCGTTCACGGTCTGGTTAGTCTGCGTCGGGAGCGCCGGTCCATTGTGGATGGGCGTGACGGTCACCACGAAGCTGTTGGTGGCTGTCAGCGCGTTCGCATTGACCGCGCCCGGATCAGTGTTGGTCACTACTGTCGTGAATGTGTTGGTGCTCGGCACCTGGCCGACCGTCGGCGTCCAGTGGATGATACCGTTGGTGTCGATCGTTGCCCCCACCGGCGCGGCCTGTAGACCGTAGCTCATGGGCTTGGCCGGAACATTCTGGTCGGTGGCGGTGTTCGTCACCGTGATCGGACTCGTTGCCACACTGCTGAAGTTGGTTTGCGGCGGCAGCAACGGCGGCAAATTCACTTCGTTGACCACCACATTGAAGCTGTTGGTTGCGCTCAGCGCCTGCGGCGAACTGTCGGTGACGACCGTGGTGATCGTGTTCGTGCTCGGGCCCTGGTTCTTCGCCGGAGTCCAGGTAATCACGCCGTTGGTCGAGTTGATCAAAGCCCCGGTTGGCGGGTTCACGAGGGAATACGTAAGACCGTAGCCAGGGATGTCCCCGTCCGTCGCGGTATTCGTAACCGTCAACTGCACGAGTTCATTTACGCTACGATTAGTTTGCGCAGGCAGGACCGGCCCGTTGTGAATGGGCGTGATGGTCACCACGAAGCTGTTGGTGGCTGTCAGTGCGTTCGCATTGACTGCTCCCGGATCGGTGTTGGTCACCACTGTCGTAAACGTGTTCGTGCTGGGTACTTGGCCGACCGTCGGCGTCCAGTGGATGATGCCGTTGGTGTCGATCGTCGCCCCCACCGGCGCAACCTGCAGGCCGTAGCTCATCGGCTTGGCGGGAACGTTCTGGTCGGTGGCGGTGTTCGTCACCGTAATCGGAGTCGTTGCGACACTGCTGAAGTTGGTTTGGGTGGGCAACAGCGGCGGCAGGTTCACTTCGTTAACGACAACATTGAAGCTGTTGGTTGCGCTTAGCGCTTCAGGAGAACCATCGGTTACCACGGTCGTAATCAGGTTGGTGCTCGGACCCTGATTCTTGGCCGGAGTCCAGGTGATGACGCCGTTGGTGGAATTGATTGTGGCTCCCGTCGGCGGGTTCACCAGCGAATACGTCAGGGCATAGGCGGGAACATCGTTGTCTGTTGCAGCGTTGGTGACCGTCAGTGTTACGAGTTCGTTCACGGTCTGGTTGGTCTGCGCCGGAAGCGCCGGGCCATTGTGGACGGCATTGACCGTGACGACAAAACTGTTGGTTGCCGTCAGGGCGTTCGCATTGACTGCTCCTGGGTCGGTGTTGGTCACCACTGTCGTAAACGTGTTGGTGCTCGGCACCTGACCAGCGGTGGGCGTCCAGTGAATGATGCCGTTGGTGTCGATCGTTGCACCCACCGGCGCAACCTGCAGACCGTAGCTCATCGGCTTGGCGGGAACATTTTGATCCATCGCGGTATTGGTCACCACGATGGGCGTCGTTGCCACGGTGCTGAAGTTGGTTTGCGCGGGCAGCAACGGCGGCAAATTCACTTCGTTGACCACGACGTTGAAGCTGTTGGTCGCGCTCAGCGCCTGCGGCGAGCTGTCGGTGACGACCGTCATGATCGTGTTCGTGCTCGGGCCCTGGTTTTTCGCCGGGGTCCACGTGATCACGCCGTTGGTGGAGTTGATCGTCGCTCCGGTTGGCGGGTTGAGGAGAGAATACGTTAGATTGTAGGCCGGAATATCGCCATCGGTGGCGGCGTTCGTCACAGTCAGTGTTACCAACTCGTTCACAGTCTGGTTGGTCTGGGTCGGCAGCACCGGGCCATTGTGAATGGGCGCGATGGTCACCACGAAGCTGTTGGTGGCTGTCAGTGCATTCGCATTGACTGCGCCCGGATCGGTGTTGGTAACCACCGTCGTGAACGTATTCGTGCTCGGCACCTGGCCAACCGTGGGCGTCCAGTGGATGATGCCGTTGGTATCGATTGTTGCTCCCACCGGCGCGGCCTGCAGACCGTAACTCATGGGCTTGGCGGGAACGTTCTGGTCGGTGGCAGTGTTCGTAACAACGATCGGAGTCGTGGCCACACTGCTGAAGTTTGTCTGCGCGGGCAACAGCGGCGGCAGGTTCACTTCGTTGACCACCACGTTGAAGCTGTTGGTTGCGCTCAATGCTTGCGGCGAACTATCAGTCACCACGGTCGTAATCAGGTTGGTGCTCGGGCCCTGGTTCTTCGCCGGGGTCCAGGTGATCACGCCGTTGGTGGAATTAATCGACGCACCTGTCGGCGGAGTCAGTAGTGAATACGTGAGGTTGTATGCGGGAACATCGCTATCTGTGGCGGCATTGGTCACGGTCAAGGTTGCAAGTTCATTGACCGTTTGGTTGGTCTGTGCCGGCAGCGACGGGCCATTGTGAACGGAATTGATTGTCACTATGAAGCTGTTGGTGGCCGTCAGAGCGTTGGTATTGATCGCGCCCGGATCGGTATTGGTCACGACGGTCGTGAAGGTGTTCGTGCTCGGCACCTGACTGACAGTTGGGGTCCAGTGGATGATGCCGTTGGTGTCGATTGTTGCTCCGACTGGCGCGGCCTGCAGACCGTAGCTCATCGGCTTGGCCGGGACATTCTGGTCGGTGGCCGTGTTCGTCACTGTAATCGGAGTTGTGGCCACGCTGCTGAAGTTGGTCTGCGTGGGCAATAGCGGCGGCAGGTTCACTTCGTTGACCACCACGTTGAAGCTGTTGGTCGCGCTCAATGCTTGCGGCGAACTATCAGTCACCACGGTCGTAATCAGGTTGGTGCTCGGGCCCTGGTTCTTCGCCGGGGTCCACGTGATCACGCCGTTGGTGGAGTTGATCGTCGCTCCCGTCGGCGGGCTGAGGAGAGAATACGTCAGATTGTAGGCCGGAATATCGCCATCGGTGGCGGCGTTCGTAACGGTCAAGGTGACCAACTCGTTCACAGTCTGGTTGGTCTGGGTCGGCAACACCGGGCCGTTGTGGATGGGCGTGACCGTCACCACGAAGCTGTTGGTGGCTGTCAGTGCATTCGCATTGATTGCGCCCGGATCGGTGTTGGTTACCACCGTGGTGAACGTGTTCGTGCTCGGCACCTGACCAACGGTGGGCGTCCAGTGGATAATGCCGTTGGTGTCGATCGTTGCACCCACCGGCGCTACCTGCAGACCGTAGCTCATCGGCTTGGCGGGAACGTTCTGGTCCGTGGCCGTATTCGTCACCGTAATCGGTGTCGTGGCCACACTGCTGAAGTTGGTTTGTGTCGGCAGCAACGGCGGCAGGTTCACTTCGTTGACCACGACCTTGAAACTATTGGTTGCGCTCAGAGCCTGCGGCGAACTGTCGGTCACCACCGTCGTGATCGTGTTCGTGCTCGGACCCTGGTTCTTGGCAGGCGTCCAGGTGATCACGCCGTTGGTGGAGTTGATCGTCGCTCCTGTCGGAGGGCTGAGGAGAGAATACGTCAGATTGTAAGCCGGAATGTCGCCATCAGTGGCGGCATTAGTAATGGTCAAGGTGACCAACTCGTTCACGGTCTGGTTCGTCTGCGTCGGCAGCGCCGGTCCATTATGGATCGGAGTTACCGTCACCACGAAGCTGTTGGTAGCGGTCAGCGCGCTCGCATTGACCGCACCCGGATCGGTGTTGGTCACGACGGTCGTGAACGTGTTGGTGCTCGGCACCTGGCCGACAGTCGGCGTCCAGTGGATGATACCGTTTGTGTCGATCGTGGCTCCCACTGGCGCAACCTGCAGACCGTAGCTCATCGGCTTGGCGGGAACATTTTGATCCGTGGCGGTGTTCGTAACAACGATCGGAGTCGTGGCCACACTGCTGAAGTTGGTTTGCGTGGGCAACAGCGGCGGAAGGTTCACTTCGTTGACCACGACACTGAAGCTGTTGGTCGCGCTCAGCGCCTGTGGCGAGCTGTCGGTGACGACCGTGGTGATCGTGTTGGTGCTCGGGCCCTGGTTCTTGGCCGGTGTCCAGGTGATCACGCCGTTGGTGGAATTGATTGTGGCTCCCGTTGGCGGGTTCACCAGCGAATACGTCAGGTTGTAAGCCGGAATGTCGCCATCGGTCGCGGCATTCGTAACGGTCAAGGTGACCAACTCGTTCACGGTCTGGTTGGTCTGGGTCGGCAACACCGGCCCGTTGTGGATGGGCGTGATGGTCACCACGAAGCTGTTGGTGGCGGTCAGTGCGTTCGCATTGACCGCGCCCGGATCGGTGTTGGTCACCACCGTGGTGAAGGTGTTTGTGCTCGGTACCTGGCCGACCGTTGGCGTCCAGCGGATGATGCCGTTGGTATCGATCGTTGCTCCCACCGGCGCGAATTGCAGGCCGTAGCTCATCGGCTTGGCCGGGACATTTTGGTCGGTGGCCGTGTTCGTAACAACGATCGGAGTCGTGGCCACACTGCTGAAGTTTGTCTGCGTGGGGAGCAGCGGCGGCAGATTCACTTCCTTGACCACCACATTGAAGCTGTTGGTTGCGCTTAGCGCTTGCGGCGAACTGTCCGTCACCACCGTCGTGATCGTGTTGGTGCTCGGGCCCTGGTTTTTCGCCGGGGTCCAGGTGATCACGCCGTTGGTGGAGTTGATGGTCGCTCCTGTCGGCGGGTTCACCAGCGAATACGTCAGGGTGTAGGTGGGAACATCATTATCGGTGGCCGCGTTGGTGACCGTCAGTGTTGCAAGTTCGTTCACGGTCTGGTTGGTCTGAACCAGGAGCGCCGGGCCATTGTGGACGGCGTTGACCGTCACTACAAAGCTGTTGGTGGCCGTCAGCGAGGTCGCATTCACCGCGGCCGGATCGGTGTTCGTGACCACCGTCGTGAACGTGTTCGTGCTGGGCACCTGGCCAACGGTCGGGGTCCAGTGGATGATGCCATTGGTATCAATCGTCGCTCCCACCGGCGCGGCCTGCAGACCGTAGCTCATGGGCTTGGCGGGAATGTTCTGATCGGTCGCTGTGTTGGTTACGACGATTGGCGTCAGGCCGCTGCTGGTGAAGTTGGTCTGCGTGGGCAACAGCGGCGGCAGGTTGATTTCGTTCACCACCACGGTGAAGCTGTTCGTGGCGCTGAAAGGAGGCGTGCCGCTGTCGGTCGCGACGGTGGTGATGGTATTTGTGCTGGGGCCCTGGTTCTTGGCAGGTGTCCAGGTGATGACACCGTTCGTGTCGATGCTCACGCCGGTTGGAGCATTCGTAAGCCGGTAGCTGAGGGTCAGCGGCGGCACCTGGGCATCCGCCGCGGTGTTGGTGACCGTGAGCAGCGCAAGTTCATTGACTGTCCGGGTGCTCTGGGATGGCAGCACCGGTCCGCCGATGGCCGAGCACAACTGATTGGTGATGGCGACGCTGTCTATCCGCCAGCCCGGGCGGTTGTTGCTGTTGTCGGAACCGCAGCGCCAGCGCAGTTGCACGTTCTGTCCGGAGGCGCTCACCGGCAACGCTGCTATGGTGGTGATATAACCGCCCGAATTACCGCTCCAAGCCTGCCTGCCCGCGAGCGGGTTGCCGAAATTGCTGTCGATCACGCTCGTGTATCCGCCGCTCAGGAAGCTGCCGCCCGCCGCGAGGATGTCCACGTAGGCGTTGGTGCCGATCTTGACTTCGAGCACGCCGCCGTCGAAGCCGTCCGTCCCTGAGCCGGTTTCAAGGTCGTAATAGTTCCGGAAAGTAAGCACCGCCTGGCCGTTGGTGGGCAATGCGATGACCGGAGAATCCAGTTCATTCACTCCGATGTTGGTGGCATCGAGGGAGAACATGGCATTCGGCGCCGTGTCCACGGGACTGTTGGTGCTGAACCAGTTGGATTGCGAGCCGGTGGCGCTCGTGGCCCAACCGGAAGGCAAAGCCGGCGGGGTGACGGTGTCAAAGTTCTCCTGGAACACGGGAGTCATGATGCAGGTGGCAACCGCGCTGACGACCACGGTGAAACTGTTGGTGGCGCTGAGAGCGTTGGTGGCGCTGTCGGTGACCACGGTGGTGATCAGATTGGTGGTGACACCCTGTGTCCGGGACGGCGTCCAGGTGATGACACCGTTGGTGGAGATGGTGCAACCGCTGGGCGGGGACAGGAGTTGATAGACGAGGGGCGCGGGGAATGGAACGTCGTGGTCGGTGGCCGTGTTCGTCACCGTGAGCGTGGTTTGGGCGAGGATGGTGCGATTGGTCTGGGCCGGCAGAGTGGGACCGTTATGAATAGGGTTGACGACAATGGTGGCGGTAGCGGAGCCGAGATTCACAGCGCCGTCATTCGCCTGATAGGTGAAGGTGTTGGTCCCGAAGAAGCCGACTGTGGGAACGTAGGTAAACGCGCCGTTGGTATTGAAGGTCAATGTGCCGTTCAGCGTGCCGCTCAGCAACGTCGCGGTCAGGTTGGTGCCATAGAGCTCGGTGTCGTTCGTCAAGACACCCGGGGCGGTGACGGTGAGCGTGGAGTTGGCGTTGACCGAGTAGTTGTCGTCCATGACCAGCGGATTGACGGTCACGTCGTCGGCGGTCATGAGGTAGCCGGTGGAATCAGTCCACATGTCCAGCGAGACACCGCCGCTGGTGTAGGGAGTCGCCTCGGCGTCGACCATGTTGATCATTTCGGTCCCGTCGAAATAGACGGCGATTTGCGCGCCGTTGAAGGCGAGCTTGAGCGTGTGCGGGCCGGTGCCGACGCTGGTGAGGTTGACCTGCTGCATCGGCGCAAAGGGGGTGCCGAGATAGCCCCAACTCGTCCAAGTCTGGAATTTGATCAGGCGCAGCAGATTGGAGCCGCCCGAAGAATTTTCGGGATAGACCCAGGCTGCGTAATGCGCGCCCGTGGCGGAATTCAGGTCGCCACCGAGGCCACCACCGAAAGCGTTCGCCTGAAAGGTGAATTTCCCCTGCACCATGTAATTGGTCCATTTGTTCGTGAGGTAGGCATCCGCGTAAGTAAACGTGGTGTTGGTGCCGGACGACATCACACCGCCTGTGACGGTCCAGTTACCCGCCTGCGACACCCACGGAGCGATCGGGCCCGGGTCGGTGCCGCGAGTGAAATTGTCGGTGAACAGGTTGGTTTCGGCAGGCAGGAGATTGGTGACGGTGAGCGTGGCCGTGGCGCTGGTGGTGGTCCCGGCGGAATTGCTCAACGTGACACTGTAGCCGGCGGCGTCCGCGGCGGTGATGCCGGAGATGCCGAGCGTGGCGGTGTTGGCGCCGGAGATGTTTCCGGCGTTCGCGAGGGCGTTCGTGCCGTTCTTGAACCACTGATAGCTCGGGCTGGTGCCATTGGCGGTGACCGAGAACGAGACGCTGTTGCCAACCTTGTTGGTGATGCTTGCCGGTTGGGTGACGATCACGGGCGGATCAACCACGGCAAGGACCGCAGCCGAACTGGTGATGGCGCTGACGGAATTGCTGACAACGACGCTGTAGGTGGCGGCATCTGCGTCCGCGACATTATTCAGGGTCAGAGTGGACGAGGTGGCGCCGTTGACGTTCGTGCCGTTCTTGAGCCATTGATAGCTCAGGGAGCTTCCCAGTGCGCCGACGCTGAAGCTCACCGTGCTGCCGCTGTTCGTGGTAACGCTGAGCGGCTGCTGGTATATCATCGGAGCGTTCAAGGCCACCACCGCCACGTTGCTGGCGCTAAGGAAGAAGGTGTTGATGTCGGAGTACATGTCGATGGAGATGCCGCCGCTGGTGTAGGGGGCTACCGAATCGAAGTTGTTGTCCGTGGCGTTGATCCTCTGCACGCCATCGACGTAAACCGTGATGTTCGAACTTTGCAGGGTCATTGTCAACACGTGGGCGTTGGTGCCGACAGCCGGCAAGCTGGCCTGGCCCAGGGGAGTTCCGCTCCAACTGGCCCAGCCTTCGAACTTGATCAGCTTCACCATACGGATGCCGCCGGCGGAGTTCTCGGGATAAATCCACGCCGCGTAGTGGGCGCCGCTGTTGGTATCGAGGCGGCCGCCGATGCCGCCGGCCCAGGCGTTGGTGCTGGAAAGCTGGATGGTCGCCTGAACGGTGTAGTCGGTCCAGTTGGTGCCGAAACAGGTGTAGCCGTAGCTGGTGGCGTTGCCCGTGCCCAGCAACTGGCCGTTGGTAATGCTCCACACACCGACCTGCTGGATCCATGGCGGGAAGGAGGCCGGACTCGAAGGCCGGATGAAATTATCGGCAAACAAGTAACCGCTGGGAATCGTCAGCGTGGTGACGGTCCCGATATTGGAGTTTGTCTGCGAATTACTCGCGCGATAGGTGAAGGTGTCCGCGCCTGTGAAACCGTTATTGGGCGTGTAGGTGAAGCTGCCGTCGTTATTGAGAGAGAGGCTGCCATTGGCTGTGCCGGTCACCTGCGCCGAGGTGAGGCTTCCTCCGCCGGTGCCGAGGTAATCGTTGCCCAGGATTCCCGGCGCGGAGACGTTCAATGCAGTTCCCTTAGGGGTGATGAAGCCGTTGTCGACGGCGGTGGGCGCGACGTTGAACACCACCTGGGCGTTGGTCACGGCGGTGCCGACGAGCACCTTGACGAGCTGGCCGTTGGTGCGGAAGGCGCTTCCGCCGGCGGCGACGCCATTGGTCAGGACCTGCAGGCCGTAGCAATTGGTGGTCGGGAGATAAAATTCAACCGCGGTGTTCGTGTCGGTGACGCCGCTGATCGCGAGTGTGTTCGTGGCGCGATTGGCATTGGTGGCGTAGGTGGCGGTGATGACGGCGTTGCTGCGCTTGAGCCACCAATTGTAAATGCCGGCCGAATTCGTGGACCAGATCCGGGGCTTGGCGACGCTGTACGCAACGTAATCGGAAGCAACGCCACCGGCGGTGCCGGCAGTGCCATCCGAGGAGCTGTGGGAGTAAAGGTTGATCAGCCCGCCCATGTTGTAATAGAAGTCCACGAGAGCGCGCATGGTGTTGGTTGCGTGGCCGTCTTCCATGGCCTGCGCGAAGCTGGTTCCGATGTACCATTCGCTGGCCGGCAGAGTCAGGAAGGAGTAACGCTTGTCCGCCGTCTGGGTGGAGAGGGTCCAGTGCGGGAAGGGTCCGAGCTTGTCGTCGCCGGTGACATTGATGCCAAGCTGGGATTCAATCTGCAGCGAGCGTTCGCGTGTGGAATTGAAATACGGCGCCACCCACATCTTCAAACCGCCGCCGTTATTTGTGCCCAATTGCCAGCCGGTGATGTCACTGAAGGAATTCGAAATGGAAGCCAGTGCATAAGCTGTGCCGTTGGCGTAGCCCGCCGGCGGCGTGCTGTCCAGGACTTCGTCGGGGCCCCAATGCCAGTAATCGTAGGAATTCGTCGTCAGGGCGGGAATGTACGCGTTGATGTTCGTAAGGCCGCCGTTGTGGGGCATCACGGTGGCGTTGTAATTCGAGACCGCGCGCTGCAGGCTGGCCACTTCGGACGCCAGGTTGGTCATGTCCTCGCGCAGTTCGCCGGTGCAGAAGAAATAATCGCCGTAGGCGCCCTTGTTGAATTCGAATTGCGCCGAACCTTCGATGGAGTCGATCAGATTGGGGAGCGCCTCCATGTCGTGGCGGAACATCACGGCGGCGTCGTAGGAATAGGGCCAGGCGCTGAGCCTGGGCACGGCCATGTTGTTCGACTGGAAGGCCCATTGAATCGCGTTGCGGACGATTCCGTAGGCATACATGCCCGGGGACCAACCGCCGTGGCCGAGCAGAGGCTGCATGGCGGCGTCATAAATGAACCAGCCCTTGCCGTAGGAACGCACCAGCAGATAGGGACGGATATCCCCCTGCGCGATCACGGAAGCGCCGCCGGGCTGCACCTGCCATAGCAGGTGGGGCAATCCCGAGGGAGCGAAGCCGACGTGGTTGGCCTCGGGCCAGGAGACTTCCTCCGAGGAAGCCGGCATTTGCCACGCGAGCTGGCCGAGAGGGATATGGGATAAAAGACGGTGATTGGCGACCACGTTGAAGGTGCTGTTGACCGACCAGTTCGTCAGCCCAGGCACGACCATGTGCATGCCCATCTGGTTCGCCAGCGCGAAGTCGTTGCGGGTGGTGCCGTTGGTATTGCGCGTAAAGGACGATGATCCCACCAGCAGCATTCCGCCGGCGGCGACGTAATTGGTGAGCGGCGAGATTTCGTCATCGCGGATGGCTTCCGACGCCAGGCTGATGACGATGGGATAATTGGGCCGGTTGTTTGCGTCGAGGAGGTTGCCGGCGGTGATGTTGGCGTCGCTGACGACGGCGAACGCGGTGCCATCCGAACGGAGCATTTCCTCCGCGGAATCCGGCATCACGAAATAATGCCAGTTGGTGGGCCACCATTCCTTGCCGGTGGTTCCGGCGCCGGTGGGAGTGGCGTTGGAGGCGGTGATCGTTTCCAGAGCGCGGGTCAATTCCGAGTCATGGATGGCCACGACCGGCAGGGCCGCATTGGCCTTTTGGAGAAAGGAGATTGCGCAGAAAAGGACCAGCAGCAAAACCCGCATTCCCGCAGCCAGGGCATTAAACCAGCCTCGACCAACAGAGAATTCAGAACAAACTTTCATATTGCACCCCAGAGAAAGCCGACAGGAGAATCTGCGTGATGCGCTGCCGGCAGAGACGTTCATAGGTTAACTAATGCCCGGTTACGGGCGCATGGTCAGACCAGGTCGTGGCGTCTTTCTTTGACTTCTGCTGCAGTCATCTGTGTATTGTTCCGTACTCTCGCGGTATGTTTTCGGACCCGCCCATTTTAGCACAAGACGGGGTCCGGAACAGGACTATCAGACCCGATATTCGGCCTTTGATTACGGAAAGCTTTCTCCGTAGGATTACGGAGTTTTCGGGGCGGCCGGAGCGCCCACCCGGACCGGAAGGGCCGCAAAACGGACCATTTTCCAGAGCGCCCGCCCCAGGCAATCCAGCGCCCGGATGTCCACCAGGGCCAGTTTGGCGGCTTCCCATAGCAATCCCCTTCCGATGCGGGTCTTGCCGAGGATGCACAACTCCACTCCCAATTGATAAATGGCGAACGCCTCCCGCGCGGGGGGCAGGTCGGAATATTCCATGAGAATTCGATGCAGAACCTTGCAGCGGTTCACGTGATAACCGCGCCGTTGGACCAGGGCGGTGCTGTTCGAATGGACGCGATACCGCGCCAGCGGGTCCCGGGTGTAGATGAAGCGGTGATGTCGGGCGACCTTGATCCAGAACCACCAGTCCTCGACCCATTTGATTCCCTCATCGAAATAGCCGGCATCATCCAGGCATTCACGGCGCATGAGGACAGTCTGGATGTTCACGAAATTGCGCCAGATCAAATGCTCGAACAACCTGCCCGAGGGTTCGTTGGGCGGCGCGAAGAGCTCGCTGAAACGCTGGTTTTTGGGGCGGCCGTTTTCGTCCACGAGAATGGCGTCGCAGAAGGCAACATCGAAGTCGCTGCTCCGTCGCAGCAGGCTCACCTGGAATTCCAGCTTTGCCGGCTCCCATATATCGTCGGCGTCGCAGAAGCCGATGAATTCCCCCGTAGCCGCGCGCAAGCCGTCGTTGCGGGAGCGGGATGCGCCCATGTTGCGTTCGTGCCGGATGGGCTTGACGCGCGGATCGCCGGCGGCGACGCGCGTGATGACCTCCCAGGAATCGTCCTTCGAGCAATCATCCACGACGATCAATTCCAAATCCTTGTGGGTCTGGCCGAGGATGGACGCCATGGATTCGGCGACGAATTTGCCGTGATTATAACACGGCATGATGACGCTGACGTTAGGTGCGGACATTGGGAAATATTGCCGAGACCGGGACTTCAGTTCCCCAGTTTCATTTGAATGTACGATTCCGCTTCGAGGCTTCGCTGCCGGATGGTGCGCAGGCCGAAGGTCTTTCCGTAGGATTCGCTGCCCAGGTGATGAATGTAACTGGCCTTGGACCACGCCAGGCGAAAGCCGGACCTGAGCAGGCGCCGGCAAAACTCCACTTCGTTGCCGTAATCGGGGAGATTCTTGTCAAAGCCGCCCGTCTGGTCCCACACCGAGCGTCGCACGAAAAAGGCGAACCCGCTCAGAATGGGAAGATCCACCGCGGGAAGATTCTGGTGGCGGACGGCGTATTTTTCAGCGAAGGACCAGATCTGGCCGTCGGTCCAATAATGCCGGCAATGCCAGGCGCGCGAAACGAATTGGGGCGTCGCGCAATAGCTGGTGGAAGGGCCTACGACGGCGATCTTGGGAGATTCCTCGAAGGTTTTGGCGATGCCCGCCCAACTGCGTGAGGTCATAATCGTGTCCGAATTCAAGAGGCAGACGTAGGGCCGGCTGGATGCGGCCACCCCGGCTTCCGAAGCGCGGCTGTGTCCCTTGGCCAGGTCGTTGCGGATGAGCTTCCAGTTGTTTCGCCGGCAATAGTCCTGGAGCACTTTTTTAGTGCGATCGAGCTTTGAGCCGTCGTCCACCACGATCACCTCGGCGCGCCCGGCGAATTTTTCCAGGCTGCGGAGGCAGCGTTCGGTGACTTCAGGAGAATCATGAACCGCGACGATCACCGACATGGCGGCGGAGGCTTCCAGTTCTTCCGGCGGGAGGTTGAGATCCGAAGCGGGACGCAGCGTGCAGCTCAGCGCCCATACCCTGAGGGTGCGATAGCACGATTTTGCCCATTCGGGAACAATGCCTCGAATGCCTGTGGATTCAGTGTCGGCCATATGATGGAGAATCAGGTGGAAGCCTGGGCCCGCGAACCGAGCACCAGTGAGCGGAGTTGTTCGAACGTGCCGTGGCCCAGGCCACAGCAGGCGAAGGCACAGCGGGCCGCCACGCGCGGAGATGGGGCGAGACGCATCGTCTGAAGGAGATTTCTGCGATGTCTGGCACTGCGGCAGTTGAAGGAAAGCAGCGCCTTTTGCTGCAACTGCGATTTCGCCGCGTGCCGGGCCTCGTGCCTGACGAGGTCCTGCCGGAGATGCTTGATGCACATCTGGCACATGGCGTCGAGCAAGCGGCCCGTCTGCGAACGAACGATAGACGTTGAAACAATGCGGTAACGGGCGGTCGGCTGGTCGTACCAGGCGAAATCGCGATCGCGGGACATGCGCAGCCACATGTCCCAGTCCTCATAAAAGAGGGACTCGTCAAAGGGTCCGATCTCCTGATAGGCGCTGCGACGAACCATTGTGCTCATGGCAGGGATGAAATTGCCTTCCCAGAGAATCCGATGGATGTCGCCCTGCGGCGGGGTTTCGAACTGGCGATGCGCCTCGATGAATTTCAGCGGCAGCGTCTTTCCATGTTCATCCATCTGGAGCGCGTCGCTGTAGGCCACGGCCACCTTTTCGGGCAGCCGTTCCATCAATTCCACCTGTCCGAGCAATTTGCCGGGCAGCCAGGCGTCATCGGCGGCGATGCCCGCGACGTATTTGCCTTTGGCGTTCGCCAGAGCGCGGTTCATGCTGCGGCAGATCCCCTGGTTCTTGTCTGAAACCAGGAGTTGATGGCGCAGGCCGCTTTGATCGAGCCAGGAGCGGATCACGGCCACCGAATCATCGCGGGAGGCGTCATCGTTTACGATGAGCTCCAGATTGGGATAATTCTGGGCCTTGATGCTTTCCAGGCATTCGACGGCAAAGCCGGCCTGGTTGTAGCTCAGCATGATGGCGGTGACCAACGGGTATTCCATTTTAATCCCTACGAACTGATCGTTCCCACCCGCCCCAGGCCCTGTCCCCGCCATGCATGCGGCGCGGTTACAGCACCCGGAGGCGCTGCGGCGAATTGGGCACTTTCAGGATGGAGATTGCCTGCAACTGGGCGTTGGCTTCGCGGCCAACCACATAAAGCGTGTGCGTGCCCGCGCTCAGGTTAAAGAAGGCGGGGACATACTGGTCGCTGAGGTCGGTGCCGAGGCCGCGCCAGCTCACGAGACGCTGCTCGAAACCGCTGGTGGTGTTCACGTCCCAAATCATGTTCGGGTCCGTGGGCACGGCGTCAATATTCACCCAGAAAGAGTTTGCCGAGGCATCCGGGCAATTGACGAGCGCCTGGACGACATAGTTACCGGAATTGGTCAGGGTGAACGTGTAGGTCGCCTGTCCGCCACTGGCAACCACGGTGGTCAGGACGGATTGTGAAATATAATTGCCCGTGACCGCAAACGGCCCGCTAATGACCCCGGAGGGCGCCTGGAACACGAGACCCTGGCCGGGCGCCGGAGGAGTTTCCACACCGACGGTCAATTGGGATTGGGCCGAATAATTTTTGTCGCTGGCCTGCAAGGTCCAGACATAGGTGCTGCCACCGCTGCCGGCGGGATACGTGTAATTGATGGCCGGAGGCGTGCCCGAGCCGCTTTGGAACACAACCGGCGTGCCGCCGTTGACCGAATAGGTCCATTGCCAGCTCGTGATCGGCAGGCCATCGGTGACCGTGGCGGAATATTGCACGGTGCTTCCCTCGTAAACCTGCAGCCCGGAAACATTCGGGTCCACGTCCGTGGCGTTCTGGGCGATGGCCGAAACAACCGGAGGCACGTTGGTGTTCGATCCCGCGCCATAGGCAAAAGCGCCCATGTCCCACGGCGAGCTCAGTGAACGGATGCCGCCGAGGAGGTCGGTGTTGAACACGCCCGCGAGGTTGATGCCCTTGCCGATGCAGGGGCTGGTTGCCTGCAGATTGTAATTGGCCGCCGCCGCGCTCACGAAGAGCGGATTGGCGTGCACCGCGTGAGTCTCGGAGAGGCCGGAATCTGCGCTGCCATAATAGCAATTATAGTCGTGCGAGGTGACGACGCTGTCGCCACCGCTGATGGTGCTGCCGGCGAAGTTCACGGCGATGTTGTTCGTGAAATAGACCGTGCTGGTGAGCGTGTACATCGCATGGGGCGCGACGCCGCCGCCGTCCAGGGTGTTGTTGGCGCAGAGCACCGGGCCGCCGTTCCAGAACATGAGGAAGCCGTCATTGGCCCCGCCCTGGGTGGCGTAGATCAGGTTGTCATAGATGTTGCCGCTGATGCCGTTGCCGACATTGCTGTAGAAGAAAATTCCGCTGCTGGTGTAGGAAGCCTGGCCGAAGTGCGGCCCGATGATATTGCCGTAAATATTGACGTTGTGCACCACGGAATTGCCCGAGGCACCGTAAATGTAAATACCGTTGTGATGGAAGTAATCGGACGGCTGATCCCAGGCGCCCCAGTAATCAAGCTTGTTGCCGAAGATGTTCACGCCGCTGAGCGTGGCGCTGGAGACACCGTCGGCGATGCCGATGTGCCAATTGCAACCCTGGATGATGTTCGAACAGATGATCCAGTTGGCGGAGGTGCTCGCCGTGCCGTAAGTGAACCAGACGCCGTGCTCGTCATTGATGATCACGTTATTGGAAATGACGATGTTCTTGGGATTGTTGAGGCCGGCGATGCTGACGCCATTGCCGCCGTCAGCGGTGCTGGTGCTGTTGACCGGGCGGGTGAAGAGGTTCGTCATCCGCAAATTCTGGATGTTGATGTAGCCGATTGTGGGGCTGGCATCCACGCCCGTCGCGCCGCCGGTATTCGCCTGGCCGACACCGTTTGCGGTGTTCTGCAGATAGCCCTGGTTCTGGCCGTCGATGACCAGGTAGTTGTACGACTGCAATTCAATAAACGTGTTGATGTAAGGCGCGGTGAAATTGGCGCCCGGGTCAAACACGATCTGCGTGGGATTGCCCGGATTGCCGCTGGCCTGCACGGTGATGCCCGCCGTAAAAGTCCCGACGAGATGGACCTTGTCCCCGGGGTTGATCTGGGTTGAACCCGATCCCCAGTTTGCCGCGGTGTTGAACCAGGATGCCGCATGCGCGTCGGCCGCGTCTGCGCCGGTGTTTCCGCCCAGGGCGTTTTGGGCGATGTAGATATCCTTGGCTGATGCCACGGAAACGACTGAAATGACCGCGAGAGCGGCGCTGAACCATCTGAGAGAACGGGTGCTTTGCATGGCGTGAACTTAATGGTCAGTTCCCGGCGATAGAATGCGTTCAATTCCTTATTTTCTTATGGGAAAAAAAGGACTTGAAGACTCAGCATTCGGCCTACACTGGCGAGGAGCGGAACTCCCCGGCCAATCCGCGACGCAGGACGAACCCGGCAGGAACGGGCTGATGGTCGAGCGCAGGTGCATGATAATTTCGCAGGCGTGACACGGGTGTGTGTGCTTTGATTCATGCATAACGCGGTTATTGGCAACCATCATCAACTGCCGCGGGAATCAAAAGCAGGAAACGTTCCAGCACCGCCTGTTGCGGGCTGGGTTTCCTCCGGATTTTCCTCTTCACACCACTCTTCAACCTCTTGGGGTTCAAAACCATATGCCGCAGCCGCGATGGCCGCCACCAGGAAATACCACATGACGTGCATCTGGTCGAAGTAGGTAACCGCCGTGATATTCAGCAGATGGGCGAACAAAGTCGCTCCAAGTCCCCAGACGACAAAGGCATGCCCAAAGTCGTCCTCCACGGTCTCCCGCACGCGCCTGCCCAAACCTTGGAAGCATTTATACAGAAAAAAGACATACATCGCCAGGCTGATCAAACCGCCGTTGATGGCGGTGAGAATGAATTGATTGGTGATGTCGGTGCTGCCGGAGCCCAGTTGTGTGGGCATCCAGTCGGCGGTGTCGCTGGTTCCCCAGAGCCACCACGAGGGCCAACTGCGCAGCCATATGTCGATGAGATGCGCGCGATAGTAACCATCACCGCCGAGCCAGTCGCAGGGCTTCGCGATCAGGAACCAGACCGGGCTGGACATCAGGAAATGGGCGGCCACCAGCAACACAACGATCCCGCGGCGGATCAAACTGAGTTGAAGGCGGCAGCGCCACAGCATGAGTGCGCCCATACCGCCGGCGAAGGCGAGCATTGGTCCGCTCGAGCGCGCGGCCATGGTGATGATGGTGGCAACGATGAAGCCGAGAATGGCGCGCGGCCGATTCCAGCGCGCGATATACATCGCGGCGAACATGGGCGCGAGCGTCGCCCCAAAAGATCCGGCGGTGATCGGGCAGCGGAACGAGCCCATGCTGCGCACGTGCCCTCCCCTCACCCACGCCATTTCCGGCACGCCGCCGAACATCGCAAACGGATTTCTGCCGCTGATGGATTCCAGGCACATCAGACCCGCGAACGGCAGCGCCACGATCGCGACCTTGCACAATCCGTCGACGACGTCCTCGAGATCGGTGAAGACCGCGCGGCAAAACGCATACGAGAGCAGCGCGTCATAGCAGCAACCGATCGTGTAAATCACCGCCTGAATGTCCTGAAGCCGGGCGATGTAGATCAGGCTTGAGAGCAGCGTGTAACCGACCAGCGCCTTGTCGATGATGTTGATCTGGAGCCGTTGAAAATCGCGCGCTGTCCAGGCTTTCAGCACTCCTGCAAGCAATACCGCGCGGACCGTGGTGAAATGAAATCCCGCGACGGCCACCTGCTGTCCCTGCGTGATGTAGCAGACAGCGGCGACCAGTCCCGCAAAACGCCAGTTGCGGGGGGCGGCCCAGACAAATCCCACGAGGATAAGCGTGATGGCTGCTCCGAGTCCGTTCATTCCAGTGGGAGATTGTTGCGCGGCGTTGCGGCCATTTCAAGCGCCGCGAAAGGCCATGAGCCAGCGGCGGGAGCCGGTGAAATTGCGGTCCTCGATCACCTTGAACTTGCGGCGGATCAGCGAGGTGATATTGGTATAACGCTCCGGTTGCGCGAGCGTGACGACGATGCACCCGCCCGGCTTGAGCGATTCGCACAACCGGCGCAGGAGTGATTTGCGCTTGAACCAGGGTACGTAATTCAGCGACTCGGCAAAAAGAATCACGTTGTAAGGGCGCGGACAACGGAAGGCGACCATGTCCGCGACCTCGAAATGAACATTGGGAGCGCGACGTTCATTGGCGAGGCGGATCGCCTCGGGGGAGATGTCGATTCCGAGCACGGAAGAGAAGTTGTCCGCGGGCACCTGGTCCAGCAGGGCGGCGCCACCGCAGCCCATGACCAGCAAATCGCCCCCAACGCAATGGGTGCGGACGAACTCCGCCAGTTCATCCGAGCCGTCCTTGCCGAAGGCCCAGTCCCCAGAAAGGAATTTGCCATCGAAGGCGAGGCGACGCATCCACGACGGGCCGAACCGGGTGGCCAGATAATGGAATCCGCGCTGGGCGAGAAGCTTTCGGATTGCGTTCATAGTTGATCAGCAACACCGGCTGGGTATGCAGTTTCCTTGCCAGTCCTGGCAATTGGACTGGGTTTGGGCAGCGGAAGAAACGGCAGCACACGGGACAATTGCTCAGCCCGGATGAAGCGGGCGACGTCCGTGGGAACCACCAGGTCGCGTCCGCGAATCACGCAATTGAAGAAGGAGATCCAGCGTACGATCGCGCCCAGCAGGAATGGCGATTCCGTGATGCGCGCGGCGCATTTGACGGTCTCGAACAGCGGATGGCTGGAGAGCACGTAATCGCGGATGCCCATCTGCCACTTGCGACGGAAGGGATTTCCGAACGAGGCGTTGCGCGGCTTGAGGTGTTCCATCACGATTTCCGGGAAGGTGCGGGTGCGATAACCATTCATGCGGGCGCGCACGCAGGTGATGGCGTCCCAGCCGCCTTCCGGGATGGGGAGCAGGCCGCCCAGCGATTCGAAACAACTGCGGCGGAAAAACTGCGTGGCGCCGGCGATTTCCCTGAGGTTGGGACGGTCGTTGGTAAACACGCCATTCACCACGTCGCGCACCCAGCCGCCCGCCAGGCCTAGCTGCGGGTCTTCGGCGAATTTCGCCATCAACTTTTCGTAATAATCCGGCTGGAAGCGGACATCGGAATCGATCAAACCGAGGAAATCGTAGTCGGTGGTCTTCAGCGCCTTGATGCCGGATTCCGTCGCGATCACGACGGAAGCGAAGCTGGCCGCGTGTTTCTTCTCGAGCCGCAGCAGGCGGATGAATGGATGCTGCGCGGCGTAGGAGCGGACGATGTCGTCGGTGCGGTCGGTCGAGCCGTCGCTGACGATCACCCACTCCAGCGGGAGCACGGTCTGGCGGATCACGGATTCGATCGTGATGCCGATGGTTTTCTCCTCGTTGCGGACCGGAGTGACCAGCACGTAATTGGAGGAATTCATGATGCGGAGCGGAATTGCTGATGCGAGGCCCATTTTTCCGCGCCGAGTGACCAGCGGAAGACCGAGGCCCATTTGCGGAAGGCGTTTGTGACCGAGCGGCGGCTGGCCTGCTGCCAGGCGATCAGGAACGCGATGGAGAGCAGGGCGAGCCTCGAGAGCGCCTTGGTCCCGATGCAAAGGCGGTAAAGCGACGCGCGCAGCCGGCCTTGCTTGGCGAAAAAGCGGTGCGCCGATTCCGCCATCATTACATTGGAAAAGGCGCTGCGGGCGCTCCCGCTGCTCTTGCCACCGTGATGGACCACTTCCGCGTCGGCGACGAAATAATTTTTCCAGCCGGCCCTTTGCGCCTTGAGACAGTAATCCATGTCCTCGTAATACATGAAGTAATCCATGCTGAAGCCGCCGACCGCGTCGAAGACGCTGCGGCGAGTCAGCAGGCAGGCGCCGGAAATTCCCTCGACGCGCGCGGGCTTGCCGGAGGATTCATACAAGGCCGCGATTCCCCAGATCCCGGCCCTGGGCGAAAGACGGCGGAGAAACTCCGCGTCGAAGAATTCGCCGGCCAGCGTCGGAAAAGCCTGGATGCAACTGGTCTGGAGCGTGCCGTCGGTGTTCAGCAGGCGCGCCCCGACCGCCCCGGCATCGGGCTGCGTTTTCATGCAGTCGCAAAGCCTTCGCAGGGCGCCATCGCGCACTTCGGTGTCGGGATTGAGGAAGAGCAGAAGGTCGGCGGAGGCGTGCGTGGCGGCGAGATTGTTGCCCCCGGAAAATCCGAGATTCTTGTCACTTTGGACAAAGATCGCCTCGGGAAATTCCTTGGCGAGCATGTCTGCGCAGCCGTCGTAAGAGGCGTTATCCAGGACAATGACTTCGCAGGCGACGCCGCCCGCGTGCTGGCGCAGGGAACGCAGGCAGCCGCGGACGTAATCCTTCGACTTCCAATTGATGATGATGATCGAGATGTCCGGTTTCATGCGTCCCTCCCGGCGAGCGCGGCGCGGCGCGAGGCAAGCCGGCGCACTTTCTTGAAGGCACTTTGCGGTCCAGCCAGCCAGTCATAATCGCCCTGCAGCTTGGCGCGGAACAACGCTTCGTCGTCGCAATTGTTGCAAGGGAGCCGCTTGATCAAATAGGGATTGTCGCCGACCCGGACGCGGCCGATGGCGGTGGTGACACAGGTCAGGTAACCCTGGGACTGCAGCAGGTCGGTGAAGCGCGCGGTGAAATTGCGATCCTGCTGCGGAAATGCGTAGGGATAGGCAAAATCGCGGATGGATTCGCCAAGCTCCTGTTGCATGGCATCCTTTGACTCAGCGAGCTCGGTCTCGATCTGCTTCCACGAACATTCGTAGAGCTTGGGGTGCGTGACCGTGTGCGAGCCGAAGCGCATGCCCGCTTCGCGCAGTGTGCGAACTTCAGACCAGCTCAGGCATTGGCGGCCGTTGAAGGAGCGCGGCTTGTCCCCTATGAATCCGGTCGGCAGATACATGGTGGCGGTGAATCCGTGAAGCTGCAGCGCGGGAAACGCGGCCGTGAAGAAGTCGCGGAAACCGTCGTCGAAAGTAATCACCACGCTTTTGCCGGCATCGGAATTATTCGTGCGGACAAGGTTGAGACCGGTTTCCAGATCAACAGAGCGGTAGCCCAGCACGCGCAAAGAGGCGAGATGCTGGTCGAACATCGCCGGGCTGGTGGTGGTTTCGTAATAGGCGGTCTGCGACGGCGAAGCCTGGTCGGCGATGCTGTGATACATCAGCACGGTGAGGGCTGGCCCCGAGCCGCCGCCGATCCGGCCGACGGGCTGGACCAGGTAAAGCGTCACCAGGCGATCCCAACGTGGCAGTTTCATGCGAGGTGCAGTGAAGCGGTTGGGAGGTTCACGCCTTGTCGGAGCAGACGGCGGTTTTCTCCACCAGGGCCGCGGATTGCGCGCCGCGGGGCGCGAGCAACCGGTCCACGAGGCCGAGGTATTCGTGCTTTTTGACGTCCCAACTGTTGCGGGTGACGTATTCCGTGCCGCTGACCGCGAGAGTGCGGCGCAGGGACTCATCGGTCCGCAATGCAACCATGGCCTGCGCGAGTTCCTCATCATTGCCAGACGTAAAGAATTTAACCACCTGATCGGTGAAATAGTAGGTATCGATCTTCGTGCGCGAGACGATCACCGGCACACCCGAGGCCATGAATTCCATGATCTTGGTGCTGTAAGCTTCATTGCCGAAGGAATCGGCGCGCTTGGCCACGATGCCCGCGTCGGCGTCGGCGACGATCTGCGCGATCTTGCGCATCGAACGGGGCTCGAACAGGAACACGCGGTCCTGCAATTTGAGTTCGGCGACCAGCGCCTCGAGGGAGGGCTTCATGTTGCCGCCGCCGTAAATGTGGAATTCGGTGTCGGGCAGTTGCGTCTGCGCGCGGGCGAACGCGCGAATCGCGATGTCGAGACCCTGATGGGCCTGCAGGCCGCCGTGATAGAGGAAGATGAATTTTCCGGGCGGACGCTGGCGGCGGCAGGAGAAGATGTCGGTCTCGACGTGGTTGATGAAGACCGAGCAGCGTTCCTTCGGGACCGCGCGTGCGGTGAATTTGTCGTACCAGAGGTGGTTGGAAATGATGACGTGATTGGCGAAGCGGGCGGAGAGAAATTCGAGCCAGCGCAGGGCCTTCACGTAGCCGCTGGTTTCGGGGCGGCGGAATTTGTTGGCGAAAAATTCGGGCAGGATATCGTGGATGTCGAGAATGACGCGCGCGCCCGCGAGCCGCGGAACGATGGCGCTGAAGACCAGGAAATCCGGCACGTTATGGACGTGGACGAGGTCGTACTTGCGGCTGAATTGCAGCTTCGCGAGGACGAAGGTGGATTTGACGCAGAAACGGAGCAGGCGCGAGAGATAGGAGAATTTCCCCTGCTCGTTGCGGACGCGGCCCTGGATGCGGTGGACATTGACGCCTTCCACCACTTCGAAGGCGGGTTGGTTGGGCTCGGACGAGAGGGCGATCACGTCCACCTGGTCGCCACGATCACGCAGGGCGCTGGCGTAGCGGAGGACGCGGTTGTCACTCTCGTAAAAGGTGTAGGCGAGCATGCACACACGCCTGCCGCCGGAGGCGGGGACGGGTGGCTTGCTGGACGGGGATGAAACCGGGGCCGGCGCGGAAGTCATGGTGAATGGGTTCCCGACGAATGACTAATCGTTCAATACATCCTGGTGCAACTGTTTGGGAACGTAGGTATGAGTCTTGTTCAACACGGCGCTCACGTTCGCGCGGGATTCGGCGAGGAGCGCCTTGGCCTGCTTGACGACGTCCTGGTTGGTCTTCTCGGCTTCGATCACAAGCAGGACCATGTCCATGAGCTGGGCCAGGCGCGGAGTAACGCTGGTCTGGCTTACCGGGGGCATGTCGAAAATGATGTAGTCGTAGTCGCTCGCCTTGAGCTTGGGCATGAGATTGGCGAAGCGGCGCGGAACGACGCGCGGGAGGCGGCCGTCACCGACGCGCTCGGTAGCGACATAAAGATTGCCTTCGACGAGGGCGTTGCTGCGGGTCTCGGTTTCGAGGGCGTCCTCGAGGCCGCAACCGGGCTTGCCCTTGTAGAATTGCTGGGCGGCGCCCTGTTCGAAATTCATGTCGACGAGCAGGACGTTGCCGTCGCCGGTTTCGGAGAGGCTGGCGGCGAGGCCCGCGGCGATGGTGCTGACGCCCGCGCCCTTGTGGCAGCTTGTGACGGCGACCAGCTTGGGGCTGTGGGTGAGATTGCGGACTTCGAAATTAACAATGAGACGGTCGCGCAGGCCTTCGTAGAAGCGGTGCAAAGCGTGGCGGCGATCCCAGGGGGCGATGCCATTGCCGTTGGTGGCGCCGCGGGAACCGATTGGGACGACGGCAAGTTCGTCGTCTTCGTCGTGGCCGTTGGCGAGCAGTTTTTGATTGGCGGGCGCGGGTTTGTGCGAACCGTTTGCCGAGCCGTTCGCGGACGCATCGGGGATCGAGATGAACAGCGGGAGATGCAATTTCTTTTCGACCTCGACGGAGCGTTTGATGGTGCGGTCGACCAGAAGCTCCATCAGGAAAGCAAAGGCCAGGCCGGCGCCAAAGCCGCCTGCCACCGCCATGGCCACCTTCTTCTTGACCGACTTGGGGCGGGCCTTGATGGGCGGCGACGGCGATTGAACGATGCTGATATTGCCGCTGCTGCCGACGCCGAGCTCGCGGTCAATCTGGCTTTGTTCCAGGCTGCCGAGGAAACGACGGAGGTTAGCCTCCTGGACTTCCTTGCGGCGCTGGAGATCGGAGATGGGGGTTTCCATTTCGTCCACCTTGGCGGCGTCGGCCATGGCGTGGTCGAGTTGGAAGTGCAATGAGTTGGTGCGCGCTTCAAGGGCGGCGACTTTGACGATTTCGGCGTTCTGGTCGATGCCGCTGGTCGATGCCGGACCGACCGAGACGGCGGCCACGGATACATTGGTGAGCGCAGGGTATTGATCCTCGAGATGTTTCTTCGAGGCTTCGGCTTTGGCGATCTGATTCCGGACCTCGACCATAAAGGGACTGGTCTCGGGATATTTCAGGAGATCATCCTGCTCCTTCTGCTGGGCCTGGCTGAGGAGTTTGCAGATCGTGCGATAGTCGAGGGCAATCCCCGGAGGCACTGAAGCGGAGTTGTCAGTGTCCTCCGTGTGGGTTGGCACCACGCCGTCCATCTGCTTGAGCACGGCGCGGTGTTCGGCGAGGTCGGCTTCGGCGCCGAGCAATTCCTGGCGGACCTTGGAAATGAATTCGGCGGATGCCTTGTGGGAATCTTCGATGGAGATGATGCCGGCGCTGCGCTTGGCTTCCTTGAGCTGGCGGTCGGTCTCGTCGAGTTCGGCGCGGAGGCGCTTCGTTTCCTCGGTGAGGAAATCGCCGACCATGCCGGTGCCCTGGTGCATCTCGGCGTGTTTCTTGAAATAGGCGCCGATGATTTCGCCAAGGACGCTCTGGGCGATGACAGGGTCGGGATGCTGGAACGAAAGATGGATGACGCTGCCGCGGTAGGGAAGCTCGGGTATGAGATTGGCCATCACCATGGCGGCGGCGGCGTTGGTGTCCGCAACTGAGCCCGCCTTGCTGCCGAGAATCTTTTCAGCGCCGATGGCCGAGACCACTTCGTTGGCCAGATCGAGGCTGGTGAGGATTTCCGCCTCGGTGTTGAGAATGGCGGCGCCACCCGCATCGGGCGAGCGCATGGAGGTGTCGCTGCCGGAGGCGGTGGGCACCTGGCTTTCGACGACGTAACGGATGTAGAGCTTGGCCTCGGATTGGTACTGCGGGGGTTTGAGGAGCAGCAGGATGCCGCCGGCCAGGATGCCGGCAAGGGCGCAAGTCAGAATCACCCACTTCCGGCGGAAGAGGACGAAATAGATATCGCCAATGGAGATGCCGCCCTCGGAGGGCTCGCTCTGGCGGCGATCTTGATTGCGCTTTGATTCGTTCATGACAACAGGCGACCGCTCAAACTGGACGGGCTTGCAGCCAAATGCCTGCCAAACCAGCTTCCAAAATGGACATGGCGCGAATGGTTGCGCAAGTCATAAATGGAAGGTTGAATAATGTGATTGCGTGATAACGCAAGCTCCACTCAGCCAACGGCTTCAAGCGAGCGCTTCTTGAGCGGCCGGGCCGGATTGCCGGCCACGATCGCGCCCGGAGGCACGTCCCTGGTAACGACGCTTCCCGCGCCAATCACGGCGTTCTCGCCGACGGTGATGCCGCAGAGCAGCACCGCGCCGGAGCCAATGGAGGCGCCCCGGCGAACCACCGTCGGAACGCAGGCCCAGTCAGCTTCCGTTTGCAGGGAGCCGGTGGCGTTCGTGGAGCGCGGGAAGCGGTCGTTGATGAATGTGACATTGTGGCCGACGAAGACTTCGTCCTCGATCGTCACGCCTTCACAGATGAAGGTGTGGCTGGAGATCTTGCAACGGTTGCCGATCTTGACACCCTTCTGAATTTCAACGAATGCCCCGACCTTGACGTCGTCCCCGAGCTCACAACCGTAAAGGTTGGTGAAATCGAAGATGCGGACGTTTTTGCCGAGCTTAACGTCGGGGGCGATGTTGCGATGCTTGGGCTCGCTCATGTGTACAACGCTTGAGTGAGGGACAACTTGCGAGCCGATCAGGCGAAATCGCGAACCAGCTTGGCGCCGCCTTTGCGGCTGCCGTTGGCCACTGCTTCCTCGATTCCGTTGCCGTTGCCATTGACCGTCAGCGGCACGACCGGGACGTCGCCGTTTTGCGCGCGGCCGTTGCGGGTGATGGCGCGATGATCCAGTTCGACCGGCGCGCCGCCGCGTTTGAGCGATTCCGAGGAGGCTTCGAGAATGCGGACCAGTTCCAGGCCCTTCTGGCCGCTGGTGAGCGGCGTCCGGCTCTCGCGGATGCAATCCAGGAAATGCTGGCACTCGGTCTTGAGCGGTTCCTCCTGCTTGATATAGGGGGCATACATGTCGCCGTAGTGATAAGCGTAATGGAACTCGGCGAAGGTATCGTAGTGGGGCGGGCGCTCGACGCGGGCGTCGAAGATGCGGAGTTTTTCGAGCGGTGCGACGTCATCATAGACGATCATGCGGCGGCTGCCGACGATGGTCATCTCGCGGACCTTGCGCGGGTCGAGCCAGCTGCTGTGAATGATCGCGGTGCGCTGTTTGGCGAACTTGAGCCACATGGTGGTGACATCCTCGACGCCGGGCGTGATGTGCGCGCTGCCCTGGCAGTTCACCGAGATGGGCTGCTCGCCCATGATGTGCTGGATGATCGAGATATCGTGCGGCGCGAGGTCCCAGGCGACATTGATGTCCTTCTGGAACAGGCCCAGGTTCAGGCGGCGGGCGCAAATGTAGCGGATTTCGCCGATATCGCCGCAGTCGACGATTTCCTTAATCTTCCGGACGGCCGGCGAGTAGAGGAACGTGTGGCCGGTCATGAGGACCACGCCCTTCTGGCGGGCGATCTCAACCAGTTCCTCGCACTCAGCAGCGGAGGCCGCCATCGGTTTCTCGATGAACGTGTGCTTGCCGGCGAGGAGGGCGGCCTTGGCCATGGGGAAGTGCAGGCGCACGGCCGTGGCGATGACGACGGCATCGAGCCCCGCGCCGTTGAGCACGTGGTCGAAATCCGTGACGCCCTCGACTTCGGGATAGAGGGAACGGAGGTGTTTGAGGCGCGATTCGCTGATATCGCACATCAAGCGGAGGTTGCAGTCGGGGAGGGAGCGGAAATTCCGCACCAGATTGGGTCCCCAATAGCCACACCCGACTACGCCGACTTTGATTTGCTTGGTCATGTTGTTGTATTGCTCCTGAGTTTGGCTTCTCCTATCCGTCTGGAGAGCGCGGTGAAAGCTGGTTGCGAATCCGCGGTGTGCGTGTGAGGGGCGGAGGCGGGCGTGGGGGCCGGGGCTTTTTCGGCCGTGCGGGCGGCGGCCTTGCGGCTGCGGCGCACATCCTGCATCTGCACGATCAACGCGGGGATCGTCATGAAAATGATCCTGGCATCCATCCAGAGCGTCTTGTTGCGGGCGTAATGGACGTCCAGGCGGATCATCTGCTCGAAGCTGAGGCGATTTTTGCCGCTGACCTGCCAGAGACCGGTGAGGCCGGGCAGCGTGTTGAAGCGTTCCTTCTGCCAGGGTTGATAGCGCTCGAACTCGTAGCCGAGGCAGGGCCGGGGGCCGACGAGGCTCATATCGCCGTGCAGCACGTTGAAAATCTGGGGCAGTTCGTCGAGCCCGGAGGAACGGAGCGGCCCGCCGAAGCGGATGATGCGCGGGTCGCCCTGGTCGTCCATCTTGGTCATGGGCCGGTTGGACGTCATGAGGTCCTGGAGGTGATCCTTGTGCGTGGCGACATTATTGCCGACGTGCATGGTGCGGAACTTCAGGCACATGAAGGGCCGCCCCCCGACGCCGATGCGTTCCTGTTTGAAAAGGATGGGGCCCTTGGAGACAACGCGGATGATCACGGCGATGAGGATCATCAGCGGCAGCACGAGCGGCATGGCCGCCAGGCAGAGAACGATGTCCAACACCCGTTTCCAGCGCGGCGTGACCGCGGCGGGGTCCAGTTCCCCCGGCTCCTGCCGGAGGGTCTCATCAAGTAGAGGTTGCGGATTCATTTCTGATTATTGATTCGCACCAGTTACGGGCAAAGCTCCGCACTTGCTCACAATGAGCGCGGCTTGCCGAAACAAGCCTGGCCCAGAGAACGTCGAACCAGAGCTTTGGTTATTGCCCACAGATTTAGCTAGGCGCCGACCCATTCCGGGCAAGGCGCGGCCAACAACGGCACCATGTCCGCCAGCGTGCTGTTCTCGACAGCAACCGAGTCACGATCCACTTCGACGGTCGTGGGGCGGCCAAGGATCTCAAACAAAACCTGAACCCGCTGCCGGGCGGGCATGACGCGGAGAACCGACGCATTCATGCCGACAAACGCGCCGCCAATCAGGAACACTTCCATGCCGGGCGCGAGGCAATCGTCAACGGCCATCGGTTCATCGGCGGTGAAGCAAGCCTGGAGCTCGCTGATGACCGCGTCCGAAACCGGCGGGATGCGGTCGCCAAAGCGCACCACCGTGGTGACGCCGTTCGCGTAACGGAGGTCATCAAGGCGATCTTCGATGACGCAGCGGACAAAAATGTAGCCAGGAAAGAGCGATTCCGTGACGCGCACCGGGCCGCGGCGCGTGGGGCGCTCGATCCGGAGACGCGGGTGGAAGACCTCGAGACCGCAATGTTTGGCCACATTGGCGGCGGCGATATGCTCGTGCTTGGGCTTGGTCCGCACACAAAACCATTCTGCGCCGGTCATTTGCATTTCTCCAAAATCTGTTGAAACAAAGTCCACCCTACAGGGACTTTGGTACACACCATCCGAACCCGCCGTCGACCCGTTGCCGGGCTCCGGCCAGTTTCTGCCTCATCAGTGTCGGATGTGTTCCGAATCTCATGCGTGCAATCCTACTTGAGTGCAGCGGTTTGTCTGTCCCGCCCCACCCTCATTATTTTGTCCCGGGTGACCTGACGTATTGTCATGGTGAGCGCTACAAGGGGTCCGAAACATCACGGAACGATAAGGCCGGCCGTTTTGGCCGATATCGGCCGATTCCATTGTTCTCTGATGCACAACAACTTGCATTTGTTTTACGGTTTTGGTTCGGGGACACGCGAAGCGCCGGTTGGTTGATGGCAGCTCCGCCCAAGGCCGGTGAAAGTGCAGGAGAAACGTTACAAACACATGCCAAACAGGTGAAGCGTGGGAAAAATGTCAGGTGAACCGGGACAAAAATACTGACAAGCTGCCGGGAGGAACCCGGAAAAAATCGATATTTACACAAGCCATTGCAGATCAAGTGTTAAAGTTGAGTCCGTACTTTTCGGGATTGGACCACGGTTGTCCTACCCCTGGTGGCAAGCTGTGCGGGTGAAGACTGAAAATGAAAAAAGGCACTGGTCGAAAAAATTGGAGCGGAGGAAGGGGACGGAAGCTCCAAAAACCAGGATCCCATATCCAGAGAGATTCCAAAAACCAAGCTCCAGTCGGATCTGGGTCCTGTGCGAGCTTGCAGCGAGGTTTGGCGGAGCTGATGGGCGCGACAGAGGCGCGATAAAGGTGCGCGTCGCACCTTGGGGTCAAATAGCTGCGCGGTTAGCTGCGCGGAGCATTTTTGAGAATAGGTTGAGAACCAACGGCTTCCGAAAACAGCGCAGCGATATGCGCAGATATTCGCAGATAAATAGCTTCCCGCGGAGCGTTATCGGCGATTTTTGGCCGGACGTTGGACGGGAAGCATTTGGGATGGACGGGAACGGGCCTGAACTGGAGACTCAGCGCAGTGTCGAAACCTCAACCAAGCACAAACCAGTGAGGGGAACTGAACGCAAAATATGGGCGTTGCCGGGTTTGGCCGCGGGCCTGGGCCTTGTCATTTTGGGGTTCTTCCTGATGCGCGGTTCGGGCGGGTACGAGGCGCAGGCGTTGGTGCGCTGCAATTGGGGGCACACCAATGAACCGACGCACGGGGGTTATGGAGGTCCGGACATCACGACCGATCTGGAATTGATCCGGTCCGAGGCGGTGCTGGATCGGGCACTCGACAGCCTCAAAGCAAAGGCGGCTTGGACCGACAAATCCACGGCAGCCGAGGATCGCGCACTGTTGAAAGGGAGATTGTCACTGACACAAGCAGGGTTGACGAATGTGATTGTGATTGCCGCAACCGGAAAAGACGCGACGGAACCAGCGGCGATTGCCAATGCGGTGGCGGAAGCCTACGCCGGGTTTCGGCAGGAACAATGGATGGGGGAGTGTTCCAGCCTGAGCAACGCGTGCGCGGGCGAATTGCGGAAATTGAACCCGCAGATTGCGACGAACGAGGACCGGCTGAAGCAGCTCAACAGCGAAATGGACGCGGATGCGGCCAGCGCGGCTCTCAGCGGCACCAACGATCAGGCGGAGGCCGAGGCGCAATTGGTGTCGAGTGAAAGATTGTTGACGTCGTTGAATTCGCTGAGCGCGCGCGAACGCCGGACCGTGGTGCCGACCGTGCTGCCCGATCCGGCGATGCAATCGCTGGTCAATGATTTAACGCGGGCGAAAGTGGAGTTGACACGTTTGCAGGCGGAACGCAGCGGCTCGGACGCGGAGACAGTGCGCCAGCAGGAACTGGTGGAGCGGCTGGAACAGCAGGCCGAAATCCGGGCGGACCAGTTACTGGCCGCGATGAGCCGGAGGGTGGAATCGCTGAGATTGCAAATCGCCGACGCGAAGGCGAAGGCCGACGCAGCGCGCCGGGCGGCTGCGGATCGGGCGGTGAAGGCAAATGAAGCGGCGGACATCGATCGCGAGCTGGAAGGACTGCGGCGCAACCGCGATCAGTTGCAAAACCGGATAAGCCAGGCGGCGGAGTCGGCGAAGCTGCCGCAGGTCGAAGCCGTGCAAAAAGCCGGACTAGCGAACACGCGTCCTTCGACGAAGAGAACAGGCGCGTGGGCAGTCCTCGTGGGAGGGGCGGCGCTGGGCATATGGAGTCTCTTGTTGCTTATGGGCATTCAACCCGCACAATTGTCAGCCGATCGATAACATGATTCCGGACACGAAACGATTACGGCCCGTGGTGAGCTTCCTGGCAGGCGCCGGCGCGGCGATTGCGGCACTTGGTTGCGCCTATCTTTTTCTGACGCCGAAGATCTGGCAGGCCGCCGCCCAGGTGCGGGTGGAGCAACGTGGACGGGTGCGCCTGGACAAGCCGGGCGCCGCCGCGCCCAATCTCTCCGAAGCGCCGCTGATGGGAGCGGAACGCCAGTTCATCGGCTCTGATGAATTACTATCCGAGGCCGCGCAGAACCTGCATCTGAGCGAGTCCTGGGGCAGCCAACACAAACAAGGGACAGCGCTGAGCACGAACGAAGTGCTTGCCGATCTGCGTGGAAGGCTGCGGATCGCCCCGGTGGAGGCGAGCAGCGTGATTGAAGTGAGGGTGACCGGAGACAATCGCGCGGAGGACGCGCAGATTGCCAATGAGATTGTGCATGTTTACAAGGCGCATCGCACCCGGCAATCGGAAGGCGCGAGCAGCGCCAGGTTCAAAGACCTGCAGCGCCGGTGGCAGGAACAGGACCAAAAGCTGGCCCAGGCGGAGAGGGAACTGGGGCTGGTGACCAGCGGCATTAACAAGGCGCGATTGGCCAACACCAACGCGATATACGACCCCGAGAGCATCGCCATGATGCGGGCGGACCGCGACCGCCGGCAAAGTGAACTGACGCAGGAGCAGCAGGACCTGGCCGAGTTGAAGGCACTGAGCCCGGACCTGCTCCGGCGCGTGCTGCCGACGGCGGTCACGAACGCCATGCTGAACGGCGCGCTGGAACGGCTGGCAGCCGCGCAACGAGATCTGGAACAGGCGCGGAGCACCTACGGGGCAGATGCCCGCGAAACCAAAGAGGCGGAAATGGTGGAACAACGATTGGACAAGGAAGCGGACCGCCTGGCGGCGCAGATCCTGCACGAACGCGAGGACGACCTGGATTTGGAGAAGACCATCATCGCCAAACTCACTGAACAGTTGGCGAATGCGCGGACCAACGTGGCGGAGTTTTCCACGAACAACCCCGCTTACGTCGCAGCCCTGGGCAAGGTTCAGGCGTTGAAACAGGAGCGCGACAGCCTGAGCAACGAATTGATGATCGCGACCAGCGAAGCCGTCAGCCCGATCACGCTGGCGGCGGAGATCGTGGAGGAAGCCGAGCCCCCGTCGCAGCCGGTTTCGCCGGATCGACGCCTAGGGGCGGGAATCATCACGACGGGTTGCCTGTTGGCCGCGGCGGGATTGGCGTTGTTTTTATTCGGCGTGTGGGCCCGGCACGCGGGCGCGAAGACGGGCAAGGCCCGTTCCACGGCGTAATCCCATGAAACGAACCGCACTGGCAATTGGAATTCTATTGCTGGCCCTGGGAGCAGTTGTCGTCATACCCAGGTGGCGGGAGCCGCGGGAACCGCAGTATCAGGGCCGGAGCTTGCGCAAGTGGCTGGACCGTTGGGAAAGCAGCGACAAGGACGGGGACAGTCCCGAAGCGGTGGCGATCAAGAAGATTGGGACGAATGCGCTGCCGGTTTTGCTCACATGGGTGCCGCGGCACAATTCCGCATTGAAGAGTTGGTGGATGGACGCGTTCACCAAACAGGATTGGGTTCCGTATCATCCGGCATTTGCGCCCAGCCAGAGCGAGTATGCGGTCACGGCATTTGAGGTGCTGGGGACCAATGGCGCGCCGGCGGTTCCCGGGCTGCTGCGATTGCTGCATCAACGGGATTCACAAGTGCGGGCCGATGCGGCGCTCTGCCTGGGTGAGATCGCCGACGGAGCGAAGGCGGCGGTGAGCGAATTGAGCGGCGCCCTCGGAGACAAGGATGACGATGTACGGGCCGAGGCTGCGTGGGCACTGGGAAACATTCACGGACAGCCGGAAAAGGTTGTTCCCCGACTGTTGGAGGCGTTCACACATAACCAGGAGCCAAGCGTGTGTGCGGCGATCGTCACGGCCCTGGGAAACTACGGGCCTGACGCCAGCGAGGCGACGCCGCGGTTGTTGAAGCTGCTGAACACTCCCGCCGGCCAGGAATTGCCGGACGAGCAGGTGCGAAGCGCGGCGGTCTATGCGCTGGGAGAGATTGGAGCCAATCCGGCGGAGGCCGTGCCGGTGCTGATCGGCGAATTGCGCGATCCGGATGCGGAAGTTCGCAGCCAGGCGGCGCAAGGGCTGGGAAAGTTTGGAACCGCGGCGAAAGAAGCAATCCCGGCCTTGATCCGATTGCTGCCCGAATCATCGCTGGATGCGGACGACGAGGAGGACATGGCGGAACTGCGCGGATCGGCGGCGGAGGCGTTGGGTGAGATCGGCTGCGACCCGGCGACGGTGGTGCCCGCGTTGATTGCGACACTGCGCGACAGCGACGCGGCGGCGCGGCAGCAGAAAGTGGAGGCCTTGGGAAGTTTCGGAACGGATGCCGCGGCCGCCCTGCCCCCGCTCAAGCGCCTGCTGGAGGATGATGACGCACAGGTGCGGGAGAGCACAACCAACGCGCTGCGGGAGATTCGAGGAGCTGACAAGTGACTGCCCGCGAACAGAGTTCAGGACTTGAATTCCGCCGCCGGCGCCGGCAATTCCCGGCGGATTTCCTCAAGGCGATAACCAAAGCCGGCGCCGCGGATGCTCGAGAGATCGAGGCGCCCGGCGCTCCGGCGGTACAGGCCGGGATGGATTTCGGCCTCGGGCCGGGAGGCATCGGGATAGAACTGCATCGAGTTGGTTTCGATTCCCATGATGGTGCCGAAATTCGCGGCGAGCTGGACGTGGGCGATTTGCGCGAGCATGGGATTGGTGAGATCGGAAACCATGAGACCCATTTGATGGGCCTTGGCCCAGCATCCGGCGAGCACCGCGCCGGTTTGCGTTTTGCAGGTTTTCAGCGCCACGCCGGTCCAGCCCATTTCCCGTCCGAGGCGCACGTGCCGCCAATCGCGCGCGCTTTCGTCGAGAAAAAGCGGCTTGCGGGCGGAGACGCCGTGGACATCGAACGGATGGCGGGCGAGGTCCTCGGGGAAAGGTTGCTCGACAAACAGCAGCATGCCGTAGGCGCGCGGGAATTCGTCGCGCAGGCGATCCAGCAGGCGATTGACGATTCCCGGTTCGGTCACAGTGGCATTGTAGTCGAGCGAAAGCCAATTCACGCCGTTTGCGCCGGCAATGGTGGCAATCCGCCGGACGCGCTCAAAATCGGCAGATTCGTCACGGCCGGCCAGTTTGATTTTGAGGCAGGTGAGCCCGTCGCGTTTGATCCAATCCTCGAGCAACAAGGGATGGCCGTCGTCGGGCGTCGGGTCGGTCAGATCCGACGAAGTCAGCGGATCCAGTCCGCCAACCGTGTGCCAGGCGGGAAGGCTGGTTGGAGCGGGATGAACGAAAAAGTCGGCGGGGAATCGTCGATTGAAGGAGACCTGGCTGCGTTGCGCGGGCGCGAGCCACGCGGCGAGGTCGCGATTCATGAATTCCGCGCTGTAGGTCGCGTAAACCGGGCGTTCGAGCAGGCGGCCATAGGCGTCGTGGAGGGCGATGTCGAAGGGCGCGCAGCAGAGCAGGCCGGCGAGCCAGGGAAGCGGTTCCCTGCCGCGGGAATGCGAGTAATTGAAGCCCTGGAGGAACCCGGGAAGGACGCTCTCCTGAAATTCACTGCTGATTTCAAGGGGATGGCCGGGCAGTTTGACGGCGGACCAAAGACCGGCGAGTTCGATGGTGAACTTGCGGAGCAAATCGGCGCGCTGTTCGAGGGGAAGCTGGGACGGCCAGGCCCATTGCGCGTTGAGGGGCGTTTCGCCCCAACCGGTGGCGCGGCGACCCTGGCGGTCCACGACCGTCACGCCGGCGCGCGCGCAGGCGACTTCGGTGAAGACTTCGGCGCCGAACTTCAGCGGCACGCGCGTCTTGAGCGGCAAAAAATAAAGCGAGGCCGCGACCGTCTGGATATCGGATGTCTTTCCCATGGATTTGGCGGACGGAACCAATGGAACCGCGCCTGCGGGCCGGATTGTTCGGAAATTGGTGATGTGGCGTCAAGCCATGAGTCCGGCGGGGTCGAAGCCGTTGGACCGGAGTTGGGGCCGGAAGAAACTGTGCCGGTGTGTTTTTGGGGGCACATGGCGGCTTTTGATTGCGGAAGCGGGGAGGAAATTGGATACTCGGAAGAGAACCCGGCATCCGGAATGGCGAACACATGACGCGCAGAGTTTTGTGGGTCCTGGCAGGGCTGATGATGCTGGCCGAGACGAGTCCGGCCCAGCGGGTATCGAATTGGAGGGTATACAAGCCGGCGGACGGGATGGCGGAACCGGGCTGCGCGTCGGTGACCATTGGGCCGCACGTCCGCGTGTGGACGCGGCACTGGGACACGAACTATGCGAGCATGCTCGATGGTTACACGATCGAGACCGTCGCCATGCCGGCGCTGGGCCACACGCGGGTTTACGAAAGTCCCGGCGGCCAGCTTTGGACCAGTTATCCGGAAGGTTTGGAGGAGTACCGCGACGGGCGCTGGAGGCTCTATCCTGTGCGCGAGATTGCGAACGAAACCCGGTCCAATGCCCTGCCACCGCTGCATCCGGTGCCATTGTGTCCGTTTCGGCAGGGCCGGGTCATATACCTTCTCCCGAACGCCCTGCGGCAATTCAGCATTGAAAAGGCGGAGCAGCCGGAAACGGCGACGCTCCGGGAGGCATCGCGGACGGCGCTGGAAAAATTCCAGGGAATGACCATGGCGCACGACGGGGGGCTGTGGATTGCGGGGGCGCGGGGATTGGCGCGGCTGCCGGGGCCGGCGCGATTGATCAAGGCGGATACAGAGTGGCGCGAATACCTTGCGCCCGAATCCCTGGATGTGCAGAACCTGCAGGAACCGCTCGAAGACGAGCGTGGCGGCGTGATGACGGTGGCGGATGACAGGTCGACCCACCAGCGGGTGGCGGTGTACTTCGACGGGCAGGAGTGGACGAAATTTCCCGTGGGCGGCCAGCGCATCCGCGCCGCATGGAGAAGCTCGGACAACCGGTTTTGGGCCGTGACAATAGACACGCTGTTGCAATTACAACCCGGAACGACCGAGCCGATGGAGAACGAAGATCTCCCGGCGCGGCGATATTTCGATGTGGCGGAGGAGCCGGGCGGAGCGTTCTGGCTGGCAACTTCGGACGGATTGTTCCGTTATGCGCCACGCATCTGGCAGACACCGGACCTGCCCCTGGCGGCCAACGCGCGGGTGCAAGCGCTGCAAGCGGGCGATGAAGGTGGGATGTGGTTGGGAACCAGCAATGCGCTTTACCTGGCGCGAGACAACAGGGTGGTTGAGTTTCCGCTGCCGTCCAGAATGCGGGCCGCTTTCGGGGCCGGCGCGGGTTTATGGAATCTCCCGGGAGGAGCGCTGCTGATGAACGGCGCGGATGGGTTGATTCAGTTTGACCTGAAGGCAGGCCGCTTCAGTGAAATCCCGGCGCTGGAGCAAGGGCAGAGCGTACGGCCGGCCGGCATTTGCAAGGATGGGACCCTGTGTGTGCAGATTGCCGGGACGAATAATCCGAATCCTGCTCTGCACCTGGAAACCTACGACGGACGGCGATTCCGCCCCGCGCTGTTTCCAGCCGATCCCGGGCTGGAGGGACCAGTCCTGACGTTCTTCACCGCCCAAAACGGGGACGCTTGGGCAAGCACCACGAACGGCACTGCGTGGCACCACGAGGGGGCATGGACATTGTTTCGCTCCGGCAGCGACACGGCGCCGCAGGCGGTGATTCAATTCATCGAACTGCAGGACTCGGGAATCTGGTGCGCCACGGCGGACAAGCTCTGGGAATTCAACGGGCATGCGTGGTCGCTGATCCGCAGCGGATTTGACCGGATCAACGGAATCCTGCGCAGCCGTGATGGAAGCGTTTGGGTGGCGTCAAACAGCGGGCTGTTGCGGTACTTCCGCGGGGCGTGGATCGAGAGCGGGACCGAGGACGGCCTCCCGGCGACGATGGTGCTGCAGATCACGGAAGATTCGCGCGGCAGCATCTGGGTCAACACGACGCGCGGATTGAGCATTTATCATCCGGAAGCCGACCCTGATCCGCCGCACAGTGTCGCGCGGTTGGTGGAGGGCAAGAATGACGAGGTTGCGGAGGGGGCAATGGCAACCGTGGCGTATGGCGGGCACGACAAGTGGAAGTACACCACGGGCGACCGTCTGCTTTATTCGTATCGTCTGGACCAGGAGGACTGGACGCCGTTCTGGGACGTGAGCCGGGCCACGTTCGCGGATTTGACGCCGGGGAAGCATTCATTCCAGGCGCGCGTGATGGATCGCAACGGCAATCTGGATCCCAAGCCGCCCACGTTTGAGTTCGCAGTCACACTACCATGGTATCGGGAGGCACGGGTGGTATGGACGTCGTGCGCGGGATTGGGGCTGGCGCTGTTCTTTGCCGGGCTGGCGTTCAACCGCCATATGCGGCTCGTGCGCAGCCACGCCGAGGTGGAAAGAAAGGTGAAGGAGAGAACGCGACAACTGGAAATGGCAAATCGCGAATTGCTCCACAGCCAGAAGATGAACGCGCTGGGAACGCTGGCCGCGGGGATTGCGCATGATTTCAACAATATATTCTCGATCATCAAGGGCTCGGCGCAGATCATCGAGGACAACCTCGACAATCCGCAAAAGGTCAGCACCCGCGTGGACCGGATCAAGACGGTGGTGGAACAGGGCTCAGGCATCGTGGGCGCGATGCTTGGGTTCAGCCGCGGCTCGGAGGACCGGCCGGCGATGTGCGACTTGAACAAGACGGTGGAGGAAACGGTGCGCCTGCTCGGCGACCGCTTCCTGCGCGATGTGAAGGTGAACCTGCGGCGCGCATCGGATTTGCCGGAGGTGCGCGCCAGTCCGGACCTGGTGCAGCAGATTCTGCTGAACCTGATCTTCAACGCGGCGGAGGCTTTCACCGAGAGTCGCGAAGTGGTGCTGACGACGGGGAAGGCCATGGTGATGCCGGCAGGCGTTGTGCTGCCGCCGGCCAAGTCGGCCGCGTATGCGTTCGCGGCGGTGCAGGATTTCGGTTGCGGCATCAGTTCCGAGGTTCTCCCGAGAATTTTTGAGCCATTCTTCACCACCAAGGCGATGTCGACGCGGCGCGGCACGGGCCTGGGACTTTCGATGGTTTACCAACTCGCGGAAAAAATGGGCGCCGGACTGGCCGTGGAGACGGCGGTGGGCCAGGGCAGCACTTTCACGTTGATCCTGGCGGTTGCGGAAAAACCGGCGCCGGTTGCGCCGGCTGCGACGCCCGTTCAAACCTCAACACATTGACGCAATGGATGCACCGACCATTCTGATTGTTGAAGACGACGACCTGCAGTACGAGATCTACGAGGAGGCGCTTTCCAAGTTCAGGCTGGTCCGGGTCATTGACGGGACGGCGGCGCTGGCGACGATCAAGAAGGGCGCGCCGCAGGTGTTGATACTGGATCATGTGCTGGCGCACGGAGAGCGCGGATTGCAATTTCTGCCGGAGTTCAAGGAGTTGCTGCCTTTCGTGCCGATCATCATCGTATCCGGCGCGCTGGAGGTGCGGCAGCAGATCGAGGCCTTGCAGGGTCCGCGGCGGGCGCACTACTGCCTGCCGAAGCCGGTGGACATCCGCGAACTCAAGCGCACGGTGGAAACGGCGCTCAAGGAATGCGGGCCGGAGGAGATCGTGAAGCAGTTCGAGGCGCTCGAACGGTCGCGGCGCATTGACGCACAGGAACTGCTCAGCCGCTCGACAGACCGGTTGAGCCGGCAGAACCGGATCCTGGAAATTGTGAGCGACTCGAAGGACCGTCCGAACATATCGGCGTTGGCGCGGGAATTCCGCGTGGCGCGGCGGACGATCATCCGTGATCTGCAGGAATTAATCCGGCGCGGCCAACTCAAACCGGAGGTTTACCCCGAGTGGCAGCAGGAGCCGACGGACGAAGACTGAGCCTTGGATTCCGGCGCTCGAGTTGAGAGCCGGGAAAGATCGGAATAAGACCATCTGGGCGCAAATGTGGCAACTCCAGCGCCCAGATGGTTTATCCCCACCCCCTAAAATTACGATCGAACCGGGTGGCGCCGCCCTTCGCCGGGCGGGCATCGGGAGCCGGATTGGTGTGCAACCACGCGGGAATGCGGCGACCGGGTATGGCGTTGCCGACTCCCAGCATCCTGGCGTAGTAGTCGCCGAGGTAGGAGTAGTTGCTGCTGAAAACGCCGAGCCAGGTGGAGGGGGCGTTCCGTTGCGCATGATTACGCTGTCTGCCAGTGGGTTTGAAGATGTATAGTTTTCGCGCCATAGATCAGACTCGTTGCTGTGCGTTACCAACAATTTAGCAGCACACGTGCCAATGCAAAAACGCGAGGAATTACGCGGGTTTCACCTACCTTGTTCCACGAAAGGCGAAGCATTCACGCGCATTGAGCGTGAAACTCACCCATTGACAGCGAATCGTGCGATGCGCCGGCTGAATGCTGGACGCGCGGCGCAGTCTCCTGACGAAAAGGACGCGAGAGCGGACGGACGGAAGCGCCGCTGCGAAGAGCGGCTGCGGAGCCTACTTGGCCGCTGAAGCGGTCGGGGCGTCCGGTGCATCCGGAACTGTTACCGCTGCCTTGACCTCGCCATCGGTCGCTTTGCCGGTTGTGGCTGTGGATTTGGGCTCCTCCTTCTTGTCGGGCAGGAGATCCTTCCGGTCTTTCAGGAGCGGCTCAACAGTGTAGGTGGGGACCATGTAGGTCCAACTCGAGTAAGCTTGAGCTTCCTTGAGTTTGTCGGCGAGCTGCTTCTGTCGGTCGCTCCAGGCCTTGTCGGCTTTGAGCCTGTCCTCCGGCTTCTCGTCCTTGGCCGGCACCCGCTCCTTGGGGAAGTTCGCGGCAACCGTCACTTTCACGGCGTAATCGTCACCCATGCGCTTGCCGACATTCACGGTGTAGACGAAGTCGTCGAAGGTTTCGACAGTGACGACCGTGGGCTTGTCCAACCCATAGTCCCCGAGGCTGGCGGAGGGAAGCAGCACGTCACTGAACGAGGGCGAAGAGAATGGCGTGGTCACACCGTAGGACTTGGAGGTGTCCAGCTTCTCGTCCGGCCTGGCGTCCGCAAGCTTCCAATCGCCGGTTTCGGTGTCCCGGAGGATCTTCCAGGAATTGGTGCCGCCTGGGAATGAAACGGTTACCGACTTGGGCCGTTCGACGTGGAAGAAGTCCTTCTTCAGCCATGACTCAGGCTTCGGTTCGATATTCGAGAGCGCATCGGCTATCAGCAAAGCGTTCTTGCTGTTGCCGGAAACCATGACGTAGCGGCCGTCCGCGAGCCCTTCATCGCCGAAGGGAGAGGGCTGTTGGGATTTTTTGACATGCTTCTTGCCGAGCGTGAGCGCCTTGATGGTCTTGCCATCCTTGTCCCTCAGGTCGACGAGCACGCCGGAGTTGGTCCCCTGCCCTGGCGGCGCGAGCTGCATGCGGCCCAGTTGCGAAGCGCCGATCTCCTCCACCTGCACCGCCTTGAGTTCGCGCGCCTTCAGGAGGAATTCGCTGATGTCGCCAAAGTTAGCCGGGTAATCACCGCGTTCATGGACGCGCCAGAGATCATCCTTCTTCGCGAGGGTGACTTCGTTGGTGTCGCCCTTGATCGTGATCCGCACGACATCATTGACGGGGAAGTTCTCCCCGAGGATTTTTTGTCCGGCGCCGGTCTCTCCAGCGCCTGCTTCGTTTTGGCGGCGGCTTTCGACGTACCAGCCGGCACCGCCCAGGACAATCAACAACGCGACCAGGATTCCGAATTGTTTTCGATTCATTTTGCTGACGTGCGTTTCCGTTTAAAGACTGCGAGACAGATTCCCGAGACCGCCACCACCATGGGCATGCCGAGAATGTTGGTCCACTTGAGAGTGTTCTGGAGCGATTCCTTGTCGCGAGCCAGTTCCTTCCGGGTCTGCTTGAGCTGCTGGTTGATCGTCGCGGCATCCTTTTTCAGCTTGTCCAATTCCGTTTGCTGCTCGGGCGAAAGGATGAAGCGCTGCTGGCCCTGCTCCTTGCTGCGCTGGAGTTCGTTGATGCGCTGTTGCGTCTGTTGCTTGGCGTCCTCAAATTCCTTGAGCTTGCTCAGGTAAAGTTCGTCGGCCTTCGCCTCCATTGCCCGGATGCGCGTAAACGGCCGATCCAACGTCGCGCGGCTGCGCACGCTGATCAGATCGCTGTCGCCGGAAAGCTGCTCAACCAGGTTCTGGGCGAAATCGAGATTGCCGTTACGCGGCTGCGCGAAGTTCATTCCCAGGAAGGCCTGGCGTTCCACGGCAAACTGGTCGTAAAGCATGTCGGAATCGCCGACGAGCACGACGGTATTGTCGGCCTTCGTTTCCTTGAGCGTGTCGTCCGTCTTTGCGTCCGACTTCTTGTCCGTCGCCGAGGCATCCTTCGGCCTCCCCTCCGGGAATGCGGTCTTGAACTTGCCGTTCAAGCGCACGGCCAGGGCGTACTCGGTGCCGGAAGGTTTGAAGTCCTTGAGGATATTCTCGCCCGAGAAGGCGGCCATCATACCTTCCACCAGTTGCGAATCGGTCGTGGTCTTGAGCAGGACCGTTTCCTTGAGACCCTGGACAGGGGTTCCGGTGAATGCGCCGCCGAGGGGAATCCAGACATCCGGCAGTTCGCTCGTGGCCACGTCATCCTTGTTGAGGCCGTCGCCGGAAATATTCAGGAAACCGGGCGCGTCGGTCGCCTGGCCGTCACGTCCCATCATTTTCAACATGTACTTCAAGTCAGCCGCCACCTTGCTGGTGTCAAATTGGAGCCCCCACGCCTTGACCAACTTGTCGAGTGACGAGCCGCCGCCGGGCATCTGGCCCATCATGGGGTTGTCACTGTGGCTGTCCGCCACACACGTCGCATCAAGGAAGGCGATCAACTTCCCGCCGCGCATGACAAATTGGTCGATTGCGTATTGCGCCTGATCGGTAATGTCCTTGGGATGGATGACCATCAGCACCTTGATGTCGCTGTCGATATTGGTGGCGGTCATCTCGACCTGCCGGACTGTGAAGTCGGACTTCAATTCGTTGATGATGAACCACGGCTCCTGACCCTGCCGGCCCATCTGCTCCATCATTGGGTTTGCTGGCGACCCGAACACCGGCAAACCGCTCATGATGCCCACCACAGGCTTGTCAGTCGTTCCCACCTTTGAGATGGCGCGCGAGATATCGTACTCCAGCAGGCGTTCCCGCTCGGGGTTCAGGAACGGAATGGCTTCCTTGGAATCAAGCATGCTCACCGAAAGGCCGAGATAAATCTTGTCGCCGTTCTGGAGCATCTGGCCTTCGACACCGTCCAGGCGGGCCGAGTCTTCGGCATCGGAATCGGGCTTGGGCTCGTATTTTTCGATGATCACCTTGCCGCCGGCGGCCTGCTTGTATTCCGACAGCAGGTCCTGGACGTGTTCGGCATAGGTCTTGAACATGGAAGCTTCCTGCGCGCCGGCTTCGCCGCCGTAGTAGTAGAAGCGAATCTTCACCGGGGTATCGAGCTTCTTGAGGATGGCCCGGGTGCCGGCCGAAAGCGTGTAGGCTTTCTCCTTGGTGAGGTCGACGCGCTGCTTGACCGCGCCGGTCAGCGCGTTGAAGGCGATCAGGATGATCAACAGGATGACCACTCCGGCCACCGAATAGAGAAATGTTTCGTATGAGTTCTTCTTCATCGCTCGTGAAAATTGGTTAGCCGGCCCGATGCCCGCGAATGATCACACCCGTGGTGAACAGTGAGAACACCATCACCGACAGGAAGAAAATGAGGTCGCGCGAGTCCAGGACGCCCTTTTGGAATCCCTCGAAATGCGTCATGACGCTGAATGAGCCCACGATATCCACCATCCACTGTTTGAAGCCCAGCGTCTGGTGAAGGAAACTGCTCACCGGCGCGAATCCAGCCATGATCAGAACGAAACAGATCACCACGGAAAGAATGAAACTGATGACCTGGTTCCGGGTCATGGCCGAAGTCATGCAACTGACCGCCAGGTAACTGCCGGCCAGCAACAGACTGCCCACATAACTGCCGATGATCACGCCGTTATCCGGACTGCCGAGGTAATTCACCGTGATGGCAATGGGGAACGTCAGCGCCAGCGCGATGGCCAGAAACACCCATGAAGCCAGGAACTTTCCGGTGATCGCCTGCCAGGGCGTAATCGGCATGGTCAACAGCAACTCCATCGTTCCGGAGCGCCGTTCTTCCGACCACAAGCGCATTCCCACCGCGGGAACGAGGAACAGGTAGAGCCACGGGTGCCAGATGAAAAAAGATATAAGCGATGCCTGTTGCCGCTCAAAGAATCCGCCGAGGTAAAACGTGAAAAAGCCCGTCAGCAGCAGGAAAATCACAATCACGACGTACGCCACTGGCGAGGTGAAGTACGCCAGCAGTTCGCGTTTGGCGACGGCTTTTATGTTGGCCCAGGAATTCACTGCGCCACCTCCTTCGAGGTTTCAGCCGTATCCGGCATGGTGATGCTCCGGAACACTTCGTCCAATCGTCCTTCTTCAGTATGCAATTCTTCAATCCTCCAGCCTTGCGCCACGTCCGCGATGCTCGACGCCAGCGTTCCCGGCGACGATGCATTCACACCGCCGCTCTTGGGGAACACCCGCGCGGTCACGCTGGTGGCTTCTTCCTTCAAAATTACGCTGCGCTTCACTGTCGTGAGCTGTGCCAGCTTCTGTTGCAACGCCGATGCCGCAACTCCGCTGACGCGCAATGTCACCGCCCCGGCCCATTCCGATTTCTGCCGCAACTGTTGGGGCGTCCCGTTGGCCACGATCTTGCCGCGATCAATGATGATCGCCCGCGAACAAACCGCGTCCACTTCCTCCAGGATGTGCGTCGAGAAGATGATGGCCTTCTTTTCGCCCATCTTGCGGATCAACGTCCGGACCTCGTGCTTTTGGTTTGGATCGAGACCGTCGGTCGGTTCGTCGAGGATCAACACGTCGGGATCGTGGATGATGGACTGGGCAAAGCAAGTGCGATGGCGATAACCCTTGGAGAGCGTGTCCACGCTTTGGTGCAGGACGTTTTCAAGAAAGCACATCTCCACCACGCGGTGCACGGCCTTTTTCCTCGCGTCGCCGCGGAGCCCGCGGATCTCCGCCGCAAAGCTCAGGAAGCCGTAGACCGTCATGTCCGTGTAGGCGGGCGCGTTCTCCGGCAGGTAGCCGATGATGCGTTTGGCGGGAATGGGGTTTTCCAGCATGTCAAAACCGCCGACGGTGATGCCGCCTTCCGTCGGCGGAATGAAGCCGGTGATCATGCGCATGGTGGTGGATTTGCCCGCCCCATTGGGACCGAGGAAACCCAGCACTTCGCCCCGGTCCACGTGGAAGGAAATGCCGTCCACGGCCTTTTTTGTGCCGAAAGTTTTCGCTAAATTCTGAACCTTAATCATGTCGCTTGCTCCGTTTTGCCCGGAAATGGAATGGTGGAAATAACCATACCGATCGAAAATGTAAACTGCTTTTTCATAAGCCATTGTCAGAGTCGCAGTTGTCTCTTACAGTGCCTGAATCGTTCCGGCTTTTTTTGGAACAAACAGAAGCCCAAGTGTTCAAAATTTTTTTTACTGCCGTCCTTGAACGCAATCGCGAGCCCAAGGCCTTTTTGGCAAAATGTCTTGCGCTCCTGGTGCTCGCAACAGCTCTGGGCGGCTGCGCTACCGTTCGTCCCCTGCCCCCGATTGACCTATCTGCGTCCGGCTGGGTAACCCGTTCCGGCCAAGCCGTTTGGGTGAGCGGGAAGGAGGCGCCGGAGGTTGCCGGCGACCTGATTGTCTCGACTCGACCCGGCGGCGAGAGTTTCGTCCAGTTCACCAAAACTCCCCTGCCCTTCGTGACCGCGCGGACCACATCGAATACCTGGCAGATTACTTTCGTTCCACGCAATCGAACCTACTCCGGCCATGGCGCTCCCCCGGCGCGCCTGATCTGGTTTGCCCTGCCGCGCTGCATTTCCGGCGCGCCGCCGGCCAAGCCGTGGCAATGGCAGCCGCAGGCAAATGGGGGCTGGCGACTCTCGAATCCCGCCACGGGCGAGTCGCTCGAAGGTTACCTAGCCCCATGATCCGCAAATCCTGGTATTGGGTCGTCCTTGCGATGGCACTGCTCATTGCCGCCGGTCTCGCCCGGCTGCATTTCGACGTGGACGTGCTGGATTTGCTCCCGGACAATCTTCCGGTTGTCCAGGGATTGAAGCTCTACCAGCGCCACTTCACCGATTCGCGCGAACTGATCATCACAATTCAGGCCCCGGACGCGACCGCTGCCGAAACTGCGGCCCGTTCACTGGCGCAAACTCTGCGCTCCGCGACCAACCTGGTTTCCTCCGTGCTCTGGGAACCGGCGTGGACAGAGCGTCCGGCGCAAGCGGCCGAATTGATCGGCTATTTGTGGCTCAATCACCCGCCCGACCTATTCGGTGAGCTTACAAATCGCCTGACCGGCCCGGGCATTCAAGCCACTCTGGCTGACGCCCGCGAACAACTCGCCACCTCAATGTCGCCCACCGCACTCGCGATGCGCGGTTATGATCCTTTCAGTCTTTTGGAATTGCCCGCCTCGATTACGAGCGGCGCGGCTGGCTTCGGCGAGGGGCAGACCATGTTTGCATCGCCGGACGGCGCCTTCCGCATCCTCTTCGCCAAGGCAGAGCCGGATATTTCCAACTACCGCGCCTGTATAGCGTGGCTGGGCCAGGTGAAGTCGCTAATCCAAAGGGCGCGCGACCAGAATGGGTGGGAGAACATTGAGATTGGCTACACGGGCGGGCCTGCTTTTGTGGCGGAAATCTCGGGTGGCATGGAACATGACATGACCGCCTCGGTGCTCCTGACATCGGTAATCATCGCGATATTGTTTTGGATATTTCACCGGCGCCTTGTGCCGATGCTTTGGCTGTTGGTGCTGCTGGCCGTGATTCTCTCCTGCACGCTTGCCTTTGGGGGTTTGATCTTTGGCGCGATCAACGTGGTCAGCCTGGGTTTCGCCGGGATTTTGCTCGGGCTAGCGGTTGACTACGGCGTCGTTCATTATCAGGAGGCGCTGGCGTCTCCCGACGCCATCATCCCCGAAATCCGCCGCGCGATCGGTCCCAGCATTTTCTGGGCGGCGGTAACGACCATCAGCGCCTTTCTGGTGCTCAATTTCGGAGGTTTGCCCGGCCTTGCTCAACTCGGTTCGCTCGTGGCGCTGGGCGTCGCATTATCGGCGCTCGTGATGTTGTTCGCCTTCCTGCCCCCGCTCTTTCGCGACCGGCTCCAGAAACGCACGGAACGACTCGCCGCCGGGGCTCCGCCGGCGCCAAATCATGCCGACCAGCCTGATGCCATTTCCCCGGCGCGACGCGGCCTTGTTCTGACGCTCACCGGCATTTTGGCGCTGGTATCGATCGGGGTATTGCTTGCGGGCATCCCCAGGCTCGATCACACCGCCGACGCTCTCCGCCCGCGCCGCAGTCCTTCCTACGCCGCGCTTGACCAGATCAAAGCTCACATTGCCCGGAATCGCGAGCCACTCTGGCTGATCACGCAGGGCCACGATGAAACTGACGTGCTTAAGCATCTCGAAGCCGCCGAACCACTGCTCGATGAGGCTGTTTCCAATCACGTAATCGCAAGTTCCATACTGCCCACCGCTCTCTGGCCGCATCCGGAGAATCAGGCCGCGAATCGCAAAGCGGCCGCCCAAATGCTGGCCTCCCGCGACGCCCTCCAACGGGCAGTCCTCGCCGCCGGCTTCAAATCCAACTCGCTCGTGATGACCGATGCCATTCTCGACACCTGGCAGGCGGCTCTGGCGCAACCGGGAGTATTCTGGCCCACAAATGAAATGAGCCGATGGACCCTGGGCAAGGTTGCCGCGCGTTCCACCAACGGGCCGATTGCGGTGGGATTTTTGTTCACGCCCACGAATGCGCCGGCCAACATCCCGGCCCTTGCCGGGCTCTCGCACGTGCTCGCGGAAAAGGTTTTCATCCTCTCAGGATGGGAGCTGCTCGGTCCCGCGATTCTTCAGCGGGTTCAGCAAAATCTTTGGAAGCTGGTCCTTCCCATGGTCACGCTGGTGCTGCTCTCACTGTGGCTGGCGTTTCGCCGAATGCCCGAAATCCTGCTCAGCCTGGCGGTCCTGGCCTTGAGCGGACTTTGCCTCCTCACCATCATGCGCATCGCGGGCTGGTCGTGGAATCTCCTCAATCTGATGGCGCTGCCGCTGATGCTCGGGTCGGGCGTGGACTACAGCATCTTCATGCAACTCGCGCTGCGACGCCACGCCGGCAATACGGCTGCCGCGCATCGCTCCGTCGGGCGCGCGCTTCTTCTTTGCGGCGGCACCGCGGTTGCCGGTTTCGGTTCGCTGGCGCTTTCGCTCAATGCCGGGATGGCCAGCCTCGGGCAGGTGTGCGCAATCGGGATCGCGGGCAACATGCTCATTTCCGTTTATCTGCTTCCCATTTGGTGGCGCTCGGTGGTGGGAGCCGTCCCTGCAACCCCGGCGGCTCCGTCGTGGTTCTATCGTTGCGGCATTTGGCGGCTGGGGCTTGCGTTCGCCCGGCTGGCGCCGGCAGCCACGTGCATGGGGATCAGCCGCGCTGCCGCCGCGGTTTACTGGCGCTTCGCGTCGCATCGACGCGAGGTTGTGATTCAAAACCTTCTGCCGGTTCTCAACGGCGACCGTTCCGCCGCTGAGCGCCAAAGCCGCGCGCTGCTCAATAATTTTGCCGTGAAACTCGCCGATCTCTGGCGCTACGAAAGCGGGATGCCGGTTGAGAACCTTTTTGGCGAGATGACGGGCTGGGAGTATTTCCAGGCGGCGCGAGCGCAGAAGCGCGGCATTCTTGTGGTGACGCCGCATCTGGGGAATTGGGAATTTGGCGGCCCGCTGCTGACGCGGCGCGGTGTGCAACTCCACGTGGTCACGCTGACGGAGCCAGGCAAAGGCTTCACCGAATTGCGGCGCGCCTCCCGCGCCCGCTGGGACATTGAAACGCTGGTCATCGGGGAGGATCCATTCGCGTTCGTCGAGATCATCCGCCGTCTGGAGGCTGGAGCGACCGTTGCGCTGTTAATCGATCGTCCGCCCGCGACGAGCAGCGTGACGGTGGAGCTGTTCGGGCGTCCCTTTGCCGCCTCGATCGCCGCGGCCGAACTCGCCCGCGCGTCCGGCTGTGTGTTGCTTCCGGTTTATCTGCCGCACACCAGCAGCGGCTATGCGGCGCACATGCTGCCCGCCATTCCCTACGAACGGCCGGCACTCAGGGACCGTGAAGCCCGACGCCAGCTCACCCAACAAATCATTCGTGCTTTTGAACCTGCAATCCGCCAGTATGTCGACCAGTGGTACCACTTCGTGCCGGTCTGGCCGAATCACAATTCGAAGACCTGAAGTCATGAACCGATCCGCTTTCTCCTTTGCACGGCGCCTGTCCGTCGCATGTTTGCTGTTCCTCCTTGTCTTGCGAACAGCCACCGGCGTCTCCCAATCCTCCGATGATCCCACCCTGCTCGCCTGGCTGAACGCGCAGACCAACATCCAGACCTGGTCGGCTGACTTCGTGCAGACGCGCACGCTTGCGTCGCTCACGGAACCGCTGACCGCCACCGGACACGTTTGGTTCGCCGCACCGAATCGTTTTCATTGGGAACTCGGGCATCCGCCGCAGACGATCGCCGTCCGCGACGCGGATCAACTCCTCGTCATCTATCCACGGTTGAAACGCGTTGAACGTTATCCTCTGAACGACGCCCAAACCGGGCCATGGAAGGACACGCTGGCGCTGCTTGATGCCGGTTTTCCGCGCAGCCGGGCGGAAATCGAATCGCGATTCAACATTCTCGACCAGCATACGTCGAATGGCGTGCATGAGCTTACCCTTCAACCCAAATCGGAGACCGCGCGCCACTTCATGCCGCAAATCAAGATCGGTTTCGACGCCACCCAATATTCGCTGGTTTTCACTGAACTGCGTTTTGCCGACGGATCCACGTTGCGGAACACGTTCAGCAATCCCGTCCTGAACCCCAAGCTCGACGAGTCACTTTTTCATCCTGCGCTGGATCCCGCATGGAAGATCACCGAGCCTCTCAAGCATTGAACGGCAGAGCATGAGCGATTCCCTGAAACAAATTGCCGAGCGCGCGCTGGCGGCGCTGCCGCATGGTCCCGAGTTCAAATTTCTTGATCGCCTGCTCACGCTGGAACCGGGTCGCGCCGGCACCGGTGAGTATACGGTTCGCGGCGATGAACCATTCCTGCGCGGCCATTTTCCCGGGCAACCGCTCTTCCCCGGGGTTCTCCTGGTCGAAGCCGCCGCGCAATTGGCGGGCACCGTGGCCCAAAGTGATCCCCAACTCCCACCGATGCCGGGGCTCAAGCTCACCGCCTTGCGCGGGGTGAAGATTCTGGGTACCGCACGGCCGGGAGATGTCATCCGCCTGGAAGCGCATATCGCGGGCCGGCTCGGCAATTTGATTCAGGCGCGAGCCTCTGCGTCGGTGGGCGGAGTGCCGGTGATGCAGGCCGAACTTACGCTTAGCGGAGAACTTCCCTCCTGATTTGGCCGCTTATGGCAGAAGCACCACGCGATAGAAGCGCTGGGTGTTTGGGCCGATCGTGTCAGACGCAGTAGCGGTGGAACCGTTGGCCGTCACCGCGCTGCCGACATTTGTCCAATTGACGGCGCTCAAGCTGCTCTTGGATTGCAATTGATACTTGAGCCCAGCCGCCGAACTCCATGTCACCCGGAAAGTGTTGTTGGATCGCTGCAAGGTTTGGAAAACAGGGGCCGTCTTTACGGTGAGTGTCGCCGTCGCGCTGGTGGCGAATCCCAGCGAGTTGCTTACAACCACTGAATATGCGCCGCTGTTGGTTGCCGCCGCGCTCACATTCAGGATACGCTGCTTCGCCCCGGAATAAGTGCCGCCATCAACGAGGTTCACGCCATTCAGACGCCATTGATAGCCCAGCCGTGGGGCGCCAAAGGCCGCGACGCTGAAACTTACGTTCGTGCCCGGGAAAACCGTCTGACCGGCCGGTTGACTGGTGATCTGGGGCGCGGCCGTCATGGCCAGCCGGAAAATTGTTCCCTTGCCGCCCGGGCCGCCCGAGGTGGTGGTGCCGTACAAGTTCCCATCGGGCCCTTCCACCAACGCATCGGCGGGCAGCGCGCCGTCATTGAATCCGTCAAAGGAAAGGAGAGACGTGAAAGTTCCATCCGGTGTGATCCGGAACACCGTGCCGTTGCCCTGCGCGCCGCCCTGATATGTCGTGCCGTAAAGATTCCCGTCGCTGCCCTGAATCAACCCGGCGAACGGGTAATTGCCATCGCTGAAATTCAGCGCATACAAGGTCGTCAATGCGCCGTTGGTGGTGAGGCGGTAAATCGTGCCGTAAAATTGGAAGCGTCCGATGACATTGTGCGTCGTGGTTCCGTAAAGATTTCCGTCACTGCCCTGCACCAACGCTCCCGCCGGCGCGTAGCCGTCGGCGCCACCTCGGAAGGAATAAACCGTGCTGAAGGCTCCCTGCGGAGACAATCTGTATACCAGGCCAAAGCCCGAAGCGCCGCCGCCGACGGTCCCGTAAAAATTGCCATCGCTGGCCAGCACCATCGCACCGACCGGAAAACCGCCGTCTGCGCCATTGGTAAAGGCGTACAAGGGCATGAGTGTTCCCTGCGGAGTAATTTTGAAGAGGTCTCCATTTCCAAAATCACCCGCGCCCTGGGCAGAACCATAGAGATTCCCATCGGCGCCCTGAACCAGCGCGGCGTATGGGTTCGCACCGTCGCTTTCCGCGTCGAACGCGTACAAGTTGCCCAGCGTTCCGTCCGCCGCCATTTGGAAGACCGTGCCCTCGCTGTTGCTGCCGCCGGTTTCCGTGGTGCCGTAAAACAGGCCGTTTGTGCCCTGCACCAGCGCGGAAAGCGGGAGGGCGCCGTCGGTGACTCCCGTGAAGGAGTGCAACGTGGTCAGCACGCCGTTCGTGGTGAGGCTGAACACACTGCCCAAATGCGCCGAGCCGCCAAACTTCGTGGTTCCGTAAAGATTTCCGTTGGTGCTGCGCATCAGGGCATTCGGTGTTCCGCCATCGCCGCCTCCGGTGAACGCGTGCAGCGTGCTTAATCGTGTTCCAGCAATGCTCACCGGGATCACGGTCAGCACCGCGCCGGTGCTGGCGACCGAACTGACGGAGTTGCCAACCACCACGTCGAAGGCGCCGTTGTTTGTTTCGACGACATTGGTCAGAACCAGAGTGTCGCTGAAGGTCCCCGAAAGATTGCCCGTATCGTTCAGGTTCGTACCGTTTCGGCGCCACTGATATGCCAGCGGCAGATTGCCAATCGCAGAAACATGGAACACCGCCGTGGCGCCCGGGGATACGGTCTGGTTGGTGGGTCCCAAGACAATCACCGGCGGGGAAGATGTCACCTGCAAAGTTGCGGTGGTGCTCGTGACGAATCCCAGCGCGTTGCTGATTGTCACCCAATAATTGCCGGCATTTGTCGGGGAAACATTTTGCAAGAGCAAGGCGTGGGTGGTCGTGCCGGAAACATTACCGCCATCGCTTAAATTGTTGCCGTCCTTCTGCCAGTAAAATTTCAATTGAGGGCTGCCGTAGCATGCCACGCTGATCCGCACCGTCGCGCCGAGGAACGCGGATTGCGAGGAAGGTTGCGTCGTAATCTGCGGCGCGCCGGAAATGCCGACACGAAAAATTGCCCCTTCACCTGCGGTTCCACCGTAAGGAGTGGCGCCGTAAAGATTCCCGTCCATCGCCTGGGTCAGCGGGGCCTGCGGATTCATGCCGTCAAATCCGTCGAACGAGGCCAGGGTTGTCACCGTGCCATCCGGCGACAGGCGAAACACCGTCCCGTCTCCGAACGCACCGCCGTAAGCAGCCGTGCCATAGAAATTGCCGTCCGAGGCCTCCGTCAGCGTGGCCTCCGGCCCGCTGCCTTCCGGGCCGCCGGTGAATGAATAAAGATTCGAGACGACCCCGGCGCTGGTGATGCGAAACGCGGTCCCGTTATTGCTCGCGCCGCCTTGGGTTGTCGTGCCGTAAAAGGTCCCGTCGTCGCCAAGCGCGAGGCCGCCGAAAGGAAATGTTCCATTGGTTCCGCCGAAGGAGAACAGGCTGGCGAACAGTCCGTTCGTCGTGACGCTGAACACCGTCCCCGCACTCGATGCGCCGCCGAGGAATGTGGTGCCGTATAATATACCATCGGGCCCCTGAACGACGCCGCCATAAGGAAATCCTCCGTCCGCTCCGCCGGTGAAGGAATAGAGTGTCGTAAGCACGCCGTTGGTCGTCAGTTTGAAAACGGTGCCCCTGCCGGAACTCCCGCCCTGATGCGTGGTGCCGTAGAAGTTGCCGTCCATTCCGAACGCAAGCCCCCCGAAGGGCAGATCGCCGTTCGTAATCGCGAACGAAGCCAGCGTGGTCAACACGCCCGCCGGCGTAATCTTGAACACGGTTCCGTCGTCATTGACTCCGCCTTGCAATGTCGTGCCGTAAAAGTTTCCGTCCGGTGCTCCAACCAGAGGAGCGAACGGGCTTTGGCCGTCGGCACCACCGCCGAAGGAATGCAATCCCGCAAACGCACCGTTCGTGGCCAGTTGAAACACGCTGCCGGCACCATTTGTTCCACCGTTGGCGGTGGTTCCATAAAGTTTGCCGTCGGAACCGGACAGCAACCCGTTCGGATTCCCGCCGTCACCGCCACCACTGAATGAATAGACGCTTGTCAAATCATTGCCCGCCGCGGCGTTGGAAAGGATCGTCACTGTTGCCGTTCCCGTATCGGTTCCCAGGCTGTTGCTTACGATCACGGAATAGATTCCACTGCTCGCCGCGGACACATTCGTGATGGTTAAGGTGGGCGTCGTCGCGCCGGACGCATTTCCACCGTCGTTCAGGTTCGTGCCGTTTTGCTGCCACTGAAAAGTCAATGGCGGCGTGCCTGCGGCAGTCGCACTGAGCGTCAATGTCTCCCCCGGCAGCAGCGTCTGGCTCAGGGGTTGGGTGGTGATCATCGCGCGCCATGGCACGAGCCCGAGAAATGCGTTGGAACTCGTCACTGCACCCGCTGCATTGCTGACGACCACCGAATATGCCCCAACATCGCTTTGGGACACGTTGTTGACCGTCAGTGTGGGCGAGCTCGCGCCGGAGATATGCCCTCCGTCCATCAGGTTTGTCGGCCCAGCACCGCTATCGTAACGCCACTGATAAAACAGCGGACCCTGATTTGTCGTCCCCACCGAGAATGTGGCCGTTGTCCCCTCGATGACTGCCTGGTTACCCGGTTGCAAAATGATGATCGGAGGCGAGACCACATCGAGGGTCACCTGCCGGCTTTGTGCGGACAGGTCCACGAGATTTGTGAACCAGAGCGTCGCGACATAGACGCCGGGGGGCAAGGTGCCGGCCGATGTGTTTGGGGAAAGCGTGACAGTTGTGGCCGGGCCGCCGGATGTCAGCGTCCCGCCTGTCGCTCCGACGTTCAGCCACGTCGCACTTCCAGTCTTCACGACCGACCAGTTCAATTGCGCTGCCGTGGTGTTTGTCAGCAGAAAGGCGAAGTTCGTCGGAGCAAATGGTCCGCCTGCGGGGCCCGTGAAGACAAGATTAGTCGCGGGCGAGATTTGGAGGGGCATCGGTGGTGATGCCAGGGCATTGATCAAATTGCTGCCGGTTGGTGTTCCCCAGCCGGTGCAGAGATCGTATCCAGGAGTTGCGAAGAATCGGCCGGGGCTGTTGAGGTTCGTGTTGCTGCCGATTGTGACGTCGTGGAACAAGTTTCTGTAATTCGGCCCCCGGGCGAGTGAATATATCCGGGGATTTGCGAAACCGACGCTCGGGAGGCCGCTCAGGGCCGCCTGCTGATTCACTAGCGCCATGAAGCCCGCCCACAACGGCGCCGACGCGCTGGTCCCGCCGATTGTCCCCTCCTGCCCATGATTCGCCACGAGCCAGATTGTCGCGTCGGCCATTGCGGCGACATCCGGGAAGTTGCGGTTGGTGGCGGAGCCCTGGTTTGTGGAGGTGTTTAAGCCCTGTTGCCAGATCGGAACCGGATACGCTGTGCTGCTCCCGCCGCTGCTGTGGGGCCATGTGGTCTCGGATATCCAAGCTCCATGTGGCCCGGTCGTGGCCAGTACGGTCCCGCCCACCACCGTGATGTATGGATTGTCTGACGGCGCGATCGCCGCGCCCGCGTACGCACCCGCATCGCCCGAGGCCTGGAACATGGTCTGCCCCTGCACCTGGAACTGCTGGAAAATCTGGTCACGAACTGCATCCACCGTCTGGCCGAATGACCAGGAGGAGCTTAATTGCCGCGCGAGGTTGTCGGTGGCCATCCGGTTCAGCACATCGTTGGCGACGTGCCCCTGATAAACGAGCACCTGGGCACCCGGCGCCATGTCCATGGCCATGTCGATGTCCAACGCCACCTCCGTATTGTGGATTCCCGGACTCATATTGGCGGTGCCCACGAACACATTGCTGATTGCCACCTGCGGCAAGCCGGCGAGAATTTCGTAGGCGGTAATATCTGTTGGATAACAGGAATCCAATTCAAACAACCCCACCGCCTGTCCCGCACCATTCAGCGCCACACCGGGCGCATAGGCCGCCCGGAAATCCTGTCCGATGAATTCGCCCTCTGGACCCGATCCCGTCGTCCAGGCCATGTCCAGGGCGGTGATGTCCGCCCGCGCCTTGAACCCGCCCGGGCCTTGGTTCATCGGCTTCGGTTGCACAAAATCGTCCAGTCCACTGACGCCCGACAACGGAACGGACAGTTCAACCCACGGCTCAACGTCGGGCGCGCGAAAGAGGCGTGCTTCGGTCGGATGCCTATATAAGCGGAGATTTACGTGGAAAGTCTTTTCGACGTCCGCGGCGGCACCTGACACATCGAGCAACGTGCGATTTGGATGTACGCCGGTGATGGTCAGGCCGTGCGCCCGGGCGAAAGCCTTGGCATTTTCGTAATCGGCTTCGGTCGGGCCGAACCGTTCCGCGAATTGTTCGGGGGTGAGATAGCGGTGGAAGCGCGGGCTGGCCGGATCGTAAAGATCGTGCAGGAGATTGGTCAGTTCCTCCCGATTCCGGAGCTGCAGACCGATCGCCAGGTCCAGGCGCGCATCCTGACTGAGGCGTTGGATGGGCGGCAAATGATTAACCGCCGAGGGGACGTGCCCGTGAAGGAATTGCCTCTCGGCGCTTCGGCACGGAAAGGCGGCCAGCACGAGAATGAGCGGAAGCACCACCCCGAGAGAGGAACTAGATTTCACAACGAACAGGAATCCACAACTGCCTGATCCATTAGCACATTGCCTCCACCGATCCAAGCCAAAACGAGGAAGACAAGTCTCAACCCATTCCGCGCGAAACTGTGGCGCGCTTGGTGCGGACCTAGCATCGTTAACGCCCTTTTAATGGGTTTTCCCGGCCTTTTGATTACCCAAAGAATCGTCGTTACAGCAGGTTGGAAGCATGAAGCAAGAGAGAGATGGGTGGCCAGGGACGACGGGGCTCAAGATGCCGCGGACGGACGGCGCCCGGACATTTCCCGCGCGGGAGTTCGGTCCCACCGGTCGAATTGCTGAAGCTGAGCTGGAAGGCGATAATTGGGCAACGGCAAAGCCGGTGATCCTGGTGCCTACCGATCTTTCCGCGGAGTCCCTGCGGGTGGCGGATTATGCCCTGCAAATGGCGGTTAAGAATGATGCCTTGTTCCTGCTGGTCCATGTGGTGCATTTGAACCTGAGCGCGTACGGACCGGCGAATCCGCAATGGATCAAAACGGCGCTCTGCCAGGAAGCCGTGGAAAAAACCACCCCGCTCATGCATCGCGCCCATGAGGCTGGAGTGCCTGCGCTGTGCGCGATCGAAGAAGGCGCGCCCTGGAGTGTGGTTACGAAACTGGCCGCGCGGTGGAAGGCCAGCATGATTGTGCTGGCGGGTTCAAGGGGTGGATTGCTTGCCCGCATCTTTGGCCGTGGGACGGTCAATCGCATCGTGCGCGCGACGCCGTGCCCCGTGCTGCTCTGCCCTACCGGAGGTTGAAAAGCGCGGTCAGCGTGTCGGTTCGGCGAAAGGAGCAGGCCGGTAGCCGTGGCTTAGCAGGATATCGTGTAATTCCGGGATGTGAGTCTTGCGGGTATCGTAAGTGACGGTTGCCAATCGCCGGGATCGATCCACACGAACTTCCTTCACGCCATCCACGCCTCGCAATGCATTCTCAATGATCCGCACGCAATTGTCGCAGGTCATACCGTCAATTTCGATGTTGCTGGTATCGATGAATCTCTCCTCGGGAGGAAGTTTGTCTATGTTCGTCTTGTCCATAGGCGGTCTCCGGTAAAATTCTGTTCCAAGGCAGCATCGCATTGAGGGGCGCGGGAGGCAAATGAAACAGCAATGCGTTGCGCCCCGGAAAAGCATTGAAAAACCTATCGCGACACAGGTTTTGAGGTTATGTATCTGGCGCTGAGAAACAGATATGTCGCGAATGGCACATTCCGGTTTGCGGGGTGACCCGACTTTTACGGCAAGGTCGCGGTCCACCTGGGAGATTGTCCGTCGCGTGGCGGTGTACCTGCAGCCTTACAAGCTGATGGCGGTGGGAACGATGACCTGCGCGCTGCTGTCGCTGGCGTTCTCCCTGGTTTATCCGCATTTGATCCAGTGGGTGATTGACGGGATTTCGGGACATCGGCAGTTGAACAGCCTGCCGCTGCTGATGGTCGGTTTGCTGGGGTCGTTCGTGCTGCGCGACGGGTTCAACAGCCTGCGCATCCGCATCAATAACAGCCTCGAACAGGACGTGATTTTCGACATGCGACGGGATGTCTTTGGGCGGCTGCAGCGGCTGCCGGTCAATTACTTCGACCAGCGCGCGTCGGGCGACTTGATGACGCGGGTGATCGAGGACGTGAACTCGGTGGAACGCATCCTGATCGACGGCATCGAGCAGGGCACGGTGGCGGTGCTGAGCATCGTGATCATTCCGATCTTTCTCATCAAGAAAAGCCTTTCCCTGGCGCTTGTGGCCATGATTCCCCTGCCCCTTCTGGCGGGCGGAGCGCTTTGGTACACGCTGACGGCGCACCGGCGCTACCGCGCGCAACGCCAGGCTGCCAGCGCCATGAACGCGCTGCTCATGGACAACCTGCAGGGAGTGCGGCAGATCAAATCGTTCGGCCGTGAGGGGCATGAGGATGAGCGATTCGGGGAGCGGGCAGACGAATTGCGCGCGACGACGATGGGGATCATGAAGGTGTGGGCGATGTATTCGCCCGCGATGAACCTTTCCGGCTCGCTGGGCACAGTGCTGATCCTGTGGGTGGGCGGAATGCAAGCGCTGCATGGAACGATCACGCCGGGGCAATTGGTGGCGTTCATGGTTTACCTTTCGCTCTTCTATGATCCGATCCGGCAACTGCACAGTTTGAATCAACTGTTGCAGGCCGCGCGGTCGTCGGGGGAACGGGTCTTCGATATTTTGGATACTCCTGTGGAGCGAACGGATAACAAGCGGCGGCAAGCGCTGCCCGCGCCGGTTCGAGGAGAAGTGGTTTACGAGAAGGTGGGATTCAGCTACACGCCGGAGAAGGCGGTGCTGCACGAGGTTTCCCTGCATGCGCGGCCCGGCGAGATGATTGCGCTGGTTGGGCCGACGGGAGCGGGCAAGTCGACCCTCGTAAACTTGCTTCCGGCGTTCTATGAATTGACTTCAGGCCGCATCACAATCGACGGGCATGACATCGACGGGATTACGCTGGAATCGCTGCGGCGGCAGATCAGCGTGGTGAGCCAGGAGGCGTTTCTGTTCAACGGAACGGTGCGGGAGAACATTCTTTACGGGAAGCTGGATGCGAGCGAGGAAGAATTGATAGCCGCAGCGCAGGCTGCGAACTGCCATGAATTCATCACTCGCCTGCCGCAAGGCTACGATTCACGCGTTGGAGAACGCGGGGTGAAGTTGAGCGTCGGTGAGAAACAGCGGGTGAGCATCGCGAGGGCGTTGCTCAAGGACTCGCCGATACTGATATTGGACGAGGCCACCGCGAGCGTTGATACGGGGACGGAACGATTAATCCAGGAGGCGTTGGAGCGGCTGATGGCGAATCGTACGAGCTTTGTGATTGCCCATCGATTGAGCACCATCCGGCGGGCGGACCAGATTCTGGTGTTGCGTCATGGGCAGATCATCGAGCGAGGAACACATGAAGAATTGGTGGCGTTGAACGGCCTCTACTCGAAGCTGGCGCGCATTCAGAACACGACCTTCATCGAAGAGGGATTTGAAAAGTTGTCGGTGACGGAGTAGCGGAGATGCCTGAAGCGGGAAAAATGTTGGTGGTGGTCGGATTGGTCGTGGCGGCGATCGGCGCGCTGCTGTGGTCGGGGATCGGGCGCGGATGGTTCGGGAAGCTGCCGGGGGACATCCATTATTCGCGGGGCAACTTCACATTTTATTTTCCGATTGCGACCTGCATTCTGCTCAGCATCCTATTGACGCTCGTTGTCAGGTTGTTCAGGAAGTAGAAGCTTCCGTACTGCGCTGCTCCGCATCCTCCGCTTCAATCAAGAATCTTTGGGCCGGGAATGAACCACGCATTGGCGATCCGGCCGTTCTGCACTTCGTAAATGGCGATCAACTCAATCCGGCCGGAACCTTCGGGGAAAGTGCGCGTGACCTTCTCGTGATCAATGACCACGTTTTCCATGACGATTCTCTTCATCAGAGCGGCGTGCAAATTCGGCTCCTTGAATCGTTCGGCAAAGCGTTCCCGGAGTTGCGCCGAACCACTGGCGATCAGCCTGGACGGGTGCTCGAACTGCTGAGCATCCGCGGCATAGGTTTCGAGCAAAGCATCGAGGTCACGGGCGTTGTAGGCGTCGAGCTGGCGCTGGATTACAGATTCAGGATTGCAGGGTGACATGGTAGCGACTGTTTTTCGCCGGCAAGATAGTGAGAACCGCCCCGCGAGGCAGCAAGGGAATTCCGAGGTGCCGGTCGGCTATACATTGAGGTAGGATGACTTTCATCCGACCGTCAGCCCGTTTTTCCACACTTGCATCGAGGGTCCTGACTGTGAATACTCACCCGGATAAGCGGCTTTTTCCCAGTGGAGGTGTTTCAGGGGAAGCCCTGCTGCCATGAAGAGAATCATGTTCGTTGAGGATGACGCGCTGATCTGCCGCATCTACGGCCAAAAGCTGAAGGATGCGGGGTTCGAAGTTGCCGTCGCTGGAGATGGATTGGAGGCGGTGAAGCAAATGCCCGGGTTCAAGCCGGAGTTGGTGGTGCTCGATTTGCTCATGCCCAAGATGACCGGTGCGGATGTGCTCAAGTACATGCGGAAACATCCCGAGTTGAAAAACATCCCGGTGATCGTTTTTTCCAACTCGTTTTTGACGGACCTAGTCGAGCAGGTGGCGGAGCTGGGTGTGGAGGCGGCGCTGGTCAAGGCAGCGATGACTCCGGCCGGCCTGGTGCAGGCGATCAATTGCGTGCTCGAAGGAAATATCGCCAGCGCTCCGCAGGAGGCGCGCTTTCCCGCAATGGAGAAACGCTCGGGCGGACAGGCAGCCCCAAGCGCTCCGGCCCCCGCGCAGCCGTTAGCCACGCCGGAGCCAACTCCCGCATCCCCGGCCGATCAACCGCCGGCTCCGGCGCCCGCCGATGAAACCGCAAACGACCCCAAGTTTCAGGAGCAGATGAGCGGGCAGCTTACCGAAAGTGTTCCCGTGATTTTGAAGGATCTGCGCCGGTTGTGCCGGGAGTTTCTGGAAGCATCCGATTTGCCGGCGCAGGTGGACCGTCTCACCGCGCTCAAGCGCAAGCTTGGTTTTCTTACCCAACTGGCGGCGATGGCCGGTCACAAACGCACCGCGGAACTGGCCGGCGGATTGGAAGCGCTGTTGTTTGAACTGGCGGGCAAACCGGCGTCCATCACTGATTCCCTGCGCCAGACCATCGCTTCCGCACTGGCGTTATTGGGGCGCGCTCTGGATCAGCCGCCGCCCGCCGACCAGGAGAACCGCCCCCCGCCCGCCATCCTGGTGGTGGATGACGATCCCATTTCCAACCGCGCCGTGGTGGCGGCGTTAAGCCGGGTGCAATTATCCGCGACGGCGGTGACGGATCCGTTGCAGGCGCTGAGGCTTCTGCAGCAAAATACCTATGACCTGGTTTTCCTGGACGTCAGCATGCCCGTGCTGGACGGGCCCACGCTGTGCGAACAGATGCGCACCCTGCCGTTCAACAAGAGAACGCCGGTCATTTTTGTCACGGGCCACACCGATTTTCAGACGCGGGCGCGTTCCATTCTGAGTGGCGGAGACGACCTGATTGCGAAGCCGATTTTCCCGAATGAACTCTGCGTGAAGGCGCTGGCCCATCTCACGCGAGCAGGTGTTGGTGCAGCCTGATGCCCGCCAGTTGCGCGGCCGCGGCGCTTTCCCCGACCCGGCCCTAAAAGCCTTACAACGACTTTCAGTCCGTCCGTGTGAAATTCTCCGTGCGGGACTCGTAATCACCCCTTTTTTCCACGGAGACCATGCCCCCGTTCGCCTGCCCGGCCATGCGGAAAATGAGTTCGAGATCGGAAGGGGTGCCTTCGGCGGGCTTCAGGTCCAGGCAATCGGTGGCTCCGCTGTAGACGATGTGATAGGCCAGTCCGGGAGTACGCGCTTCGACCTTGCCGGTGACTTGCCGGCCGTCGGGGAGACTGAGCCTGCAAACTAGGGTGAGCACTTGAAGCAAAACTGCCATATTTTACCTTAAAGTCAATAAGACTCTGTAATGCATTACAATAGCGGCCTTTCTTGTAGCATCCGGTTTCCTTAAATCGGTCCTCCACCCGGTTTTCTTCCGTACGGCGCGGGACCTTGAAGGTCACCCATTTGTCACAAGGTGTTGCCACAAACCCTCTTGACACTGAACGTCAAATTATGTTATACAGTCGGACCGTAAATTAACCGCCGCAACCAGACGCCTGTGGTATGTCTTCCTTAGGGCCGGGCGGGGTTCGGGAGTGCAGTTCTGTTCCGTGGGGAGTCGTGTTTGGCCTGACCGGAATAATTTAAACAAATGAAATCTTACGGATTATTCTCCTGCCTTGCTGGTTTGTCGGTTCTGGCTGCCTCACCTCTTGTGGCGGCGGATCTGCCGTTGTCGCCCAGCACTCCGGATTTCACCGGCTCGTTTGTCGGTGTGACGTATAATTCGTCCACGATGGCGTTCCAAGCCAGCGGCCTGACGAGCGACTACGAGGGTGGCTCGGGGCCGTGGATGGATTTCGGTCCGTATACGCTGACTGCGACGATCACCAGCGCTGGGATCCTGACCGGCGGTACGCTCACTATTGATGGTGCGGTCGGATCCGGCCCCGATCCCGATACACTGTTGACGGCCAGCCTGGTCACTGGCGCGAGCGGGACCGCGTTTGGTTACGGCGACGGCGGCAACCAGATTTTTCAATTCAAGTTTCAAGTCAGTGGCGGTGAGGCGCCGATCGTGAACGATTTTGGCGGACTTGGAGCGCTGGGCGGAATCATCCTCGACGCGAAGTTTAACGGATCGTCCGGCGACCATCCGTTTACCGGTTCCTGGACCGGCAGTTTTGATAGCAGCATGACGCAGAACGGCACCATGGATTCATTTTCCGTGAGTGCCACTCCTGAACCTTCATCCCTGGCGTTGTTAGCACTCGCGGGCATCGGTTGCGTGGTGGCAGCCCGATGCCGGCGGCAGCGCATTGGTTCGGGTCCGGCTTGAGGGCAACCTCAGTCCGGGCACACACTGGGAACGCGGTCAATTAAGGAATCCTCTATGAAGCAACGTACGTGGTTGTGTATCCTTCTATCCCTGTGCATAAGCCCTGCCTTTTCCTCATTGGCCGGGCTTTTGAATGTCGGATTGTCCTTCCCCAAAATCTCATTCAACAATGTTGGCAGTTTTGCCCTCAGTTACACGCCGTCCAACCAGCTTTTCAGCATCAGCGCCACGCCCTCGCTGGTGTTGTTTTCCAGCGTTGAACCGCCCAAGGTCATCACCGGGGTGCGCTCGCTGCAAATCCAGTTCCTCATTGACAATACCGGGGCCGTGGCGGGCAGCAGTTCCGGAAATGACTTTGTGCTCACCGGCACCGTCACTCGCGGCACCAATACCTATACGGGAGTCCTTCTGACCGGCAAGATAGCCGCGTTCGGTTCGCTGGAATCCGGCGTTACAGACCAGTACGATTTTCGCTTCACTCCGACCGGCGGCGCGCTGCTTGGGCTGTTCTGCGGCGACATCAGCGTCCAGGTCACCAGCGAGGCCTCGACCTTCAGCGGCGACTTCACTGTTCCGTTCAACGGACGGGCCAAGGGTACCATCGGGTCCGAGGACATCATACCGCCGACGATCATGTGTCCGACGAATATCGTCGTGGAATCCCAGTCCTTCAGCGGTGGAATTCCCGGGGCGTTTGTCACCTACGCGACGCCGGTGGTCACCGACAATTGCGACCAGAATCCGACGGTGATCTGCACGCCGCCGTCCGGAAGTTTCTTTGCCCTGCCGGCAACCGGTTCCAGCACGAATTACACCGTCACCTGTGTGGCCGAAGACGCCGCAGGCAACACCAACGTCTGCTCCTTCACAATCACCGTGGAGGACACCCTGCCGCCGGAATTTGCCGACACGAACAACCCGATCATCATGTGCAGCCTGACGGAGCCGATGACGCTTACGAACGACGCGGGAATGTGCTTCGCGACGTACGTCTTCCCCGCGCCTTTCGCCATTGACAACAGCTCACAGACCAATCTGCCCGCAATGGTGAGCGCCGTAGACGAAAACGGGGCGAGTCTGCCGGTTGTGGACCTCGGCAATGGCAATTTGGAAATCCAGTTCCCCGTCAATGTCTCCGGCTCGAACGTGGTGACGATCACGGCGAGCGACGGAAGAGGCAACACGTCGCAGCATCAATGCGCCATCGTTGTGGTGGACCGCGACCCGCCGACCATTGTGTGCAAGGACCAGACGGTCACGTTCCGGCCGATCCTCACGAATGCCCTGAGCTGCATTGAGGCCGATCTGGATGACGTCTGCATCACCAAGAGCAACTATCTCTGGTTTTCGAGTGTCATTAATAATCCGGCCTGCCGCAACGGCAATGGCAACTTCACCCTGCATGTCTTCGATCAGACGATTACCCTGGTCGTGGACAACACAAACGTCACTCTAACCGTTCCCGACGCTTACGTGATCGTCTCCAACGGTGTCGCCACGGCCACCACGGTCTTCACCAACGGCGTCTGGATCACCACGACGAAGCCAGGCCTGAGCGGGAACACCTTTGTGTCCGGTTTGAACTGGCAGGCGCCGTTCAGCCTCAACAACCGCGGCGGGCTCTGCTGGGGCCGCGACGACGACGGCTGCGACGATCATTTCCGGCGGCGGGTCAGGTCGGCCACCTGGTGTGGGCGGTTTGCCGTGGATAAGCCCGGGGTCGTGCTTCAATGGCAATGGGGCGCGGTCGTCAGTTCCAAGCTCAGTACGAATTGCAATCTATTGGGCGTCAAACCTGTGGATGACGACAGGAACAGTTGCTTCCGCAACAACGATTGCGCGGGAGCCTGCGAGAACTTCAAGTCGTTCCTATGCGCGGGTGGCCGAGGGCACGGATGCGCGCATGGCCGCACGTCGGATGATTGCACGGGCGTGCTCAGCGACAAGGCGCGCGTCAACCTGGGCAAGGGCATGGTTTGCGAGGGCGCGGTGGACTTTACCGAGCCCATGGCAATGGACGTGTGCGGGCACCCGGCGACTGTGGTTTGCACTCCCGCCCCCGGAAGCGTCCTGGGGCCGGGCGTCTATCCCGTGACCTGTGTCGCAACCGATAACGAGGGGAACAGCAATCAGTGCACGTTCAACCTCACGGTGCTCTCGCCGTTGCAGGTGGTATTCGATACGCCCGGCAATGACAACCTGAACGATAACACCTCGCAGCCGGACGACGGGTTTAACGACATGAATTGTCCGGACGACCCCTCGACGCCGCAGATCGTCACGCAATTCTGTGTGGGCCAGAAGGTGCCGCACCGGGTGCGGTTGCTGGATTGCAACGGAAACGATGTGACGTGCAGCGTGGGCTCCTCGGTCACCGTCCACATCGACGTGACGGAACGCCAGGGAACGTATGCCAATTCGGTCCTCGTTGCTGACGAGCCGGACCAGTACTTCTGTGTCGGCAGCCCCGGAGGGATCATGGTGTTGAATTGTTGCGAGTTTGAGTACGACTTGAATACCACGGGATTCGAGTCGGGGACGGCAAACAACAATCGGTTCTTCCGCTCCTGCGTCTGGGTGGATTACAACAGCTCGCCTGGCATTCCGGTTGGCATGGAAGACGTGATCCTGGAAAGCAAGTAACGCACGCCGGATTCTTGCCTTACGGCCGGCTCCCTGATTTAATCGGGGAGCCGGCCACGCTTCACAGCATGAAACCGCAGTTCTTGATCCGGATTCTTGGTGTCATCGCTATTGCGATACTTCTCATCGCATTCTGGCTTCGGCCAAACCAATTGCCGACTGCCACACCAGCGGCTGCACCGGCATCAGTGCCGTCTGTGAGTTCGGGAAGCGGGCCGACTCAGCCCAATGAACATGTTGCGGCTCCCGCTGCTTCCGGCACGAACAAAGTCTTCAAGATTTCAGCAGGACAAATTCTCGCAACGGTCAACGGCCACGCGCTGACGTTGCGCGACCTGGTCCCAACGCGGACCAATAACGAGCAGGAGATGTCCCAGACCGCTTACAAATACCTCCTCGACCGCGCCATCAATCGGGAGTTGGTCCTGGAAGCGGCAGCCGCCGGGAATATCGGCTTGACGGAAACCCAACAGGAGCAGCTCACGAAATTGCGCGGCTTGCGTGAAAGCTCCGAACCCGGCCTCATCACGAAACTCAACCGGGATCCTGAGCAGGTGGAATTCGAAATACGCGACGCCGACGCGTTCATGCTGCAGACCGCGCTGATGGCACGGCAGGGCGCGACGCCGAACGTGACCCCGGAACAGGTTGCGCAGTTCTATCAGGATCATCTGTCGGTCTATGGCAGCCTGCCGGACGATCCGCAGGCGAAGGAGCGTGCGTGGCAACAGATTGACGTTCAGATCCGGAACCGTCTGGCCGAAGAACAGCGCGATCGATACAACCAGCAAGTTCAGGCGTACATGGACAATCTTCGGTCCAACGCGAATATCGTCCTGGCGCAGATTTCGGAGTAGGCGCCCGGCCGGACGTTCAGGTGAGGGCCGCAGCGGGCTTTCCGCCCTTTCCAGGGCCAACCGGCGTGCGTTTTTCGGCGGGTTGACGGAAGCTCAGCCAGTACTTTTTCGGAAGCAATCCCAGCGCGATCAGGAGTACCTGGCTGGGCATGAAAACGTAGTAAAGCCAGCGAAAGCCGGAATCCATGAAACCGTAGGAGTGGAGGCCGATGCCGAGCATGTTGACGCCGAACCAGGAGAAGCTGGTGATGATATTGCCGAAGATGGCCATATTCATGATGCCGCGTTCGCGGACCATGCCGCCCCAGCGCGCGTGCAGGATCATGGCATTCCAGATCACGATGAGCAGCGCGCCGTTTTCCTTGGGATCCCAGCCCCAGAAACGCCCCCACGATTGGTCAGCCCAGATGCCGCCCAGCACGGTGCCGACAAAGCTGAAGAGGGTGGCAAAGCAGACAATGCCGTAGACCATTCGCCCAAGAGACCTGGCGGTGGTTTCATCCAGAGTGCGGGTGAACATCCCGCGCATGACATAAATGATGGCGAGGAAACCGGCGACGAAGGTTGAGGCGTAGCCGAGCGTGACCACAGTGACGTGAGTCGCGAGCCAGAAATTGGTGTCGAGGACCGCACGGAGCATTTCCATGGTATCGCCACCCAGGGCGAGATTGTGGGCGATCACAAGAGTGGTGAATCCAGCCACTGACGCGATCACACTGCCGATGCCGTCGCGGTAAATTTTCTCCAGGATCATTCCGAGGACGCCAGCGCCCCAGCCGATGAATATCGCCGAGGAGTAGAGGTTTGTGACGGGCGGACGCCCCTCGAGGACCATCCGGAAGATCAGACCAAAAGTGTGAATACTCCACGCGAGCATCACGAGATAAATCGCCGAGCGCCGGAGCCAATCGGACCAGTTGAACCAAAAGCTGCAGGCCAGAAGAAAAGCCAGAACGTAAATGATCATGGCCTTGTAGAAGGCCTGGAAGTCATTGAAGAAAAATTCGCTGCGGCCTTTCCGGGCCTCGGATGCGTATTTTTGATCCAAAAGCTTCTGGTAATCGGCGAGGGCGGCATTGAATTCGGCGGGCTTCCCCTGCCGATAGGCGGTCACCATTGTCGCGTAGTGCTCCACGGCGGGATCAATGCGGTCGCTGCGCAGTGAATTGGTGAGACTCGCGCCCATGCTTTCCCAGCTATCGCGAGACCCGACGGAATCGGCGGGCGGGACGACCAGAGGATAGGCGTATCTGGCCATGGCTTCGTAGCCGGAAAGAAATTGGGCGAGTTCGGCGACTTCGGGCCGGTTCATGTCCGGTTCGGCGCCGGCGGCGCCGCGGACGGCGGCCACGTCCTTGCGGCAGCGCTCCAGTTCGTGGGAGAAATTGTCCGAGTCAGGCGGGCGCAGGCTGACCTTCAGCCGCTGGTAGAGCCACATGGCATTCGCCAGCTTCATGACCTGCTTTTCGAAAGGTGTCTGTTTGGCGGCCTCGATCTTCTCGTCATCGATGCGCGCGGCCTGCCGGCCGATTTCGTCGTAGCCGGGCATCAATTGGTTGAAGGAAAAATATTTTTCCTTGTCGGGCAATTTGAGCAGGCCGAGGACTTCCGGATTATCGATGCGGAAGACGCGCTGGTCGTCGGCGATTTCCGGCTTCATCAGGACGCCCATCAACCATTCGGTGGCAGTGAGTTCGGTTCCTTTGGGCGCCATGCCGCCGGCGGCCGCATTCGTTTCTTCGAGGTAGACGGCTTGTTTATTGCGAATCTGGAGGAGGCTGTTGCGCGCCACCGAATCCATGGGCTGGATGCGGCCGTTGAGCAGCACCGGGAGTTTTGCAAAGTTGCGCGTGTCGAAATCCTTCACCGGCACGGGTAGCAGAGTGGAGGCGATCCAGCCCGCGAACGCCACGACCAAAATCCAGGGAATCCATTTTTTCATGTCGCAACCCTCCGTTTGGCAAAGGAGACCAGGTGCATGAGGAACTGCACGGCGAGTCCCGCGCCCACCAGCGCGCAGGAGATGTAAGGAGTGAGCCAGCTTGGGTTGTGCACCACTTCGAGGACGGAGCCGCCATCGTCCTTGTCGAAGCTCTGTTGGTAAAAGGTCTCGCCGTCGTAGCGCAACGGATTGTTCATGAAGATGCGGACCTCGCGGGCCTCACCGGTGTCGGGGCGTTCCAGGCGAACGACGCTGGAGAAATCCTTGGGAATATCCGTGCCCTTGTAGATGGCGTGATTGAATTTCAGCAACTGGAGGCGGAACGGCTTGTAGTGGCGCCTCGGGCGCAGGGAGATCTGGTAAGTGCGATTGCCCACGGTGACGGTTTGCGCCCCGAGGTACTCGGAGACAAGCCATTTGCCCAGTGAGGCCTGCGGTGTGACCAGTTCGACGACCGCGCTGGGGAGATCGCGGTAATCGGTGGAGGTAACTCTCGGATCCTCGCGCATCCAGAGACCTGCACCGCCGCCTTGGGTGGCCGGCGATTGCTGGAACGATTCGCCTGAGGCATTCGTGAGGGACGAGTTCGCGTAATATCGTTCGACGCCGATTGAGAACGGCAGTTCCGCGTGGCTGATCATGCGGCCGCGCGAAAGCAAGGAATCGGGGACCGCGACGACCTTGTCGGCATCGGAGTCCGTGACGTCCACGACGGCGAGCTCGGCATGGCGATCCTCCTCGGAGTAATTGAGGGTTTCGCCGACGCGCAGGTGCATGGCGCTCTCGCTGGAGAAAGAGTCCGTGAGCAGTTGACCGAGGAGAAGCAGGATGAGGCCGGCGTGGGCCATCAGAATGCCGCTTTTTTTCCAGGAGAAGGTGAAGCGCTGGATATGGGCGGCGATGAGATTGATGAGGAGCACTGAGCCAACCAGGTAACCGCCGGGGAAGACCGGGATTTTGAGCGCGGAGCCAGGCGGGCTCCAATAGATGAAGAAGGCGCGGAAGAATTCGTTTTGCGCCTTGTAAAGCCCGAGATCGACCTGGGCAAGCGTGCCAATGAACACCAGTATGAGCGCGAGGCCAAGGCACACGACCGTGAGCCGCAGCGAGGTGAAGAAGTCGAGTATGCGGTCAAGAACCATGGGGATACCTCGCAGTCTGCACGAATTGAAGGAACGCCGCCTTTTCCTTTTCCACGACGGACCCTGTGCCCATCAACTTGTAAAACCAGGTCTCGGAACCTGCCGGGACGATGGCAGCAACAAGGCGCGCGGGCTGGCCGGTGCGCTTGTCGGTGCCGCTCATGTCGACGATGAGCGCTTTGCCGCCGGGTGTATCCACAGTGGTCGCCAACTGGTCGAGGCCGGCCTGGTCGACCGGTTCGAGCCCGAGCTGCCCACGCCAGCGGACAACGTTGGCCAGCGCACCGCCGCCCATGCCGCTAGAAGCGCTGATATTGATTTCGGCCCTGGTGTCACCGGCGCCGGGAACGAGAAATTTGGCGCGCAACATGGGCGGGGTGGCGAGGGGCTGCCAATCGGCGGGAGGCTGCCAATCCGGAAGCGGCTCGTCCTGCGTGGGCGTTTCCTTCGCATTCGTGCTCATGCGGCCGGGGTTGGCGGCCATCGTCATTCCACCGTTGACGAACGCGACGGATTTGAGGAATTCCAAAAAGGCGGGGCGCTCGTCTCGAACGGTTTGATCGGGACCGGCCATTTTGAAGTACCAGTTGACGCCCCCTTCGGAAAGAACGGCCACGAGAATGTGCTCCGGGAATTTGTTGTCAATGACCGGCTCGGTTCCGATGACTTCGAACAGCTTCCCTTCCTTCGAGCCTATGGAGACCTTCTCCCATTTTGCCGCCAGGGCGGCATCGTCGCCAGGCGGCAGTTTCACCTGCTCACGCCACATATTGATGATCTGGCCATCCTTGCCCTCCATTCCGGGAAGAGCGATGACGGCAACGTCCGCTTCCCGACCGTCCTTCGTGACGGCGGAAAAACTGGCGAGGCGCATTTGTTCGGCGGGACGTTGTTGCCAGCCGGAGGGCAGAGTCCAGGTAAGCGAGGGTTTCTCGGCACCCATTCCCATGCCCATGTCCGCGCCGGAAGCTGTCATGGGAGCGGCCGGAGTGGCGGCGGTTTCCTTGGGGATACGGTAAACCTGGATTTCCTCCCTGCGACAGCCGCCCGCAGCCAGAGCCAGCGCAAAAGCAATCAGCAATCCTTTGCATGGGGACTGCCTTTGAGAGCGCCTGAATGAATTCACGTTTCTTATTTAAATCCTGCCGGAACCGTCCACAAGCCGTTGTTGACGACTTTTTTTGACATTCTCTCGACAATTATTGTTCAGGGGGGAAAAGCAAAACGGGCCTGAAAGACGATTCCAGGCCCGTCAGGCGCGAAATTGGAAGCGTCAGCCGACGCCCATGCCGAGCAGAAATTCGATGTTGCTACCGGTCTTCTTGAGTTTGTTCAGCATCAACTCCATCGCTTCCACAGGCGGCACGCCGGTGAGGGCGCGGCGCAGGACGACGACCTTGTTGTATTCGTCCGGGTGATAGAGCAACTCCTCCTTGCGTGTGCCGGAGAGCTCGACGTTGATGGAAGGGAATATGCGGCGGTCCACGAGATGGCGGTCAAGATGGACTTCCATGTTTCCGGTGCCCTTGAACTCTTCGAAGATCACTTCGTCCATGCGCGAACCGGTATCGACGAGCGCCGTGGCGATGATCGTGAGCGAGCCGCCTTCCTCGATATTACGGGCGGCGCCGAAGAAGCGCTTGGGTTTGTGGAGCGCGTTGGCGTCCACACCGCCGGAGAGAATCTTGCCGGAGTGCGGCTGCACGGTGTTGTAGGCGCGCGCGAGGCGGGTGATGGAGTCGAGGAGAATCACCACATCGCGCTTGTGCTCGACCATGCGCTTGGCCTTTTCGATGACCATTTCGGCAACCTGCACGTGGCGTTCGGGCGGTTCATCGAACGTGGAGCTGATCACTTCGGCTGGTTTGCAACTCCGCTCCATGTCAGTCACTTCCTCGGGGCGCTCGTCAATGAGCAGGATGAAGAGGTAGGCCTCGGGATTGTTCTTGAGGATGGCGTTGGCCAGCTTCTGCATGAGCACCGTTTTGCCGGTGCGCGGCGGGGCGACGATCAGTCCGCGGGTGCCCTTGCCAATCGGGCAGACGAGGTCGAGGACGCGGGTCGACAGCTCTTCGGATTGCGTTTCCAGCAGGAAGCGCCGGTTGGGGAAGAGCGGCGTGAGGTTGTCGAAATGAGTTTTATCCTTGGCCTTGTCGGGATCCTCGGTGTCGACGGCTTCGACCTTGAGCAAGGCGAAGAAGCGTTCCTTTTCCTTGGGCGGCCGAATCTGGCCGGCGACGAGGTTGCCGGTCTGGAGATCGAAGCGCCGGATCTGCGAAGGCGAGACGTAGATGTCCTCGGGACAGGGCAGGTAATTGAAACTTTGTGAACGAAGGAAGCCGAAGCCTTCGGACAGGACTTCCAGGACGCCTTCGGAGAAGAGGACGCCACTGCGCTCGGCGTTCTTCTGGAGGATGTGGAAAATGACCTCGTGCTTGCGCATGGTGCCGAAATTCTCGACACCGAGGTCCTTCGCCATGTGATTCAGCTCGGTCATGGACATGGCCTGGAGCTTGGCGATGTTCAACGATGTGGCAACGAGATCGCCGTGGCGGTCATACGCGCCGGAATCGGGCGGGGGGACGAGCTTGGGAGCGGCGGGCGCCTCCTCCTGGGGTTCGTCCACGGGACGAGTCGGCGGGCGGAGCTGTTGGCTATCGGAAATGGGCTCGCTCGAAACGTCGGTTTCCGGGAGGCCATCGCCGTCGGCGATATCCGGTTTCCCGTTCAGTTTCGGTTTTTTGGGTTTGGCAACCTTTTTGGGACTAACTTTCGGCATAACAACAAATACGTTAAAATTTCAAAATCGCCGCGGCAGGAGACAGACGCTGGGGACTGAACCATCGCGACAGCGGTTGGACGAGCAAGGACCCGTCAAATTCAAAATCGGAGCATCAACCCAACCGGAAGCAGGCTTTAAGATTCTCTACTTCAGTCAGTACGGCAAGGGAAATCTTGCAGTCAATTCCCGGACACGATGACGCACCTCCGCAACAGTGTCAAGATTCTTGATGTCCATCAACACTTCACTGATCATGTCGGCAATGGCGGCCATCTCGGTTTCCTTCATGCCGCGGGTGGTTACGGCGGGGGTGCCGAGACGGATGCCGCTGGCCTGGAAGGGCGAGCGGGTCTCGAAAGGAATGGTGTTTTTGTTCACCGTGATGCCGGCTTCGTCGAGGGCGATCTGGCAATCCTTGCCGGTCAAGTCGCGCGCGCCGACGTCGACGAGCATGAGGTGATTGTCCGTGCCGCCGCTGACCAGGCGAAAGCCATTGTGCTTCATTCCCTCAGCCAGCGCCTTCGCGTTCTTGACGATCTGCTGCTGGTAGCCCTTGAAACCAGGGGACAATGCCTCCTGGAAGCAAACGGCCTTGGCGGCAATGACGTGCATCAGGGGGCCGCCCTGGATGCCGGGAAACGCCTGCGAATCGATTTCCTTCGCGTAGCGTTCCTTGCAGAGAATCAGACCGCCGCGCGGGCCGCGGAGGGTCTTGTGAGTGGTGGTGGTGACGAAATCCGCGTGTTCGATGGGGCTGGGATGCAGGCCGGCGGCAACGAGCCCGGCGATGTGGGCGATGTCGGCCAGCATCAGAGCGCCGACTTCGCGGGCGATTTCGCCCATGCGCGCGAAGTCAATGATGCGCGGGTAGGCGCTGGCGCCGACGGTGATCATCCTGGGGCGATGTTCGCGGGCGAGCTTGGCGAGTTGATCGTAATCAATCTGCTCGTCGTCCTTGCGGACGCCATAATGGACGATTTCAAAAAACTTGCCGGAGAAGTTGGCGCGATTGCCATGGGTGAGATGGCCGCCATGGGTGAGGTCCATGGTAAGCATCTTGTCGCCCGGTTTGAGGAAAGCGAAATAGACGGCCATGTTCGCACCGCTGCCGGAGTGGGGCTGGACGTTGGCGTGCTCGGCGCCGAAGAGCTTGCGGGCGCGGGCGATTGCGAGCGATTCGACCACGTCCACGTTTTCGCATCCGCCGTACCAGCGCTTTTTGGGGTAGCCTTCGGCGTACTTGTTGGTCAGCACCGAGCCCTGCGCCTCCATCACGGCGGGGCTGGTGAAGTTTTCGCTGGCGATCAGTTCGATGTTCTGCTGCTGGCGCTGGCGTTCATGGGCGATGGCCGTGGCGATTTCTGGGTCGACGGCCTTGAGTTTCAGTTCTGAGGCTGAGGAGGCGATGTTTTCCATTTTGTTAATCCGGCGTTCGTGGCGGCCGCCCTCGAAATGTGCGTTGAGGAAGGCGTCCACGATTTTTTTGGCGGTGTCGAACGGGGTTATTTTGCCGCCGAAGCACAGAACATTGGCGTTATTGTGGCGGCGGGCGACGGCGGCCATCTCTGCGTCGAAAACCTGGGCGGCCCGGATACCGGGGACCTTGTTTGCTGCCATGCACATGCCGACGCCGGTGGTGCAGAAGAGCAGTCCCAACTCGGCGCGATGGCCGATGATGGCTTCGGCGACAGCCGCGGCGTAATCGGGATAGTCGGTGGGCGCGGTCGAGCTCGTTCCATAATCACCCGTGCTGATGCCCTCGGAGGTGAGATAGGACTTGATGGCCTCCTTCAGCTCGTAACCACCGTGGTCCGCGCCCAGCGCGAACATGACCGCCGGACCATCAGCGGGACCCGCCGGCGCGGCTTCGCCATGGTCAATAAAGCGCAAGAGCGACGCGATCCCCTGCTCGATCTGGTCGCGGGTGTTCATGTAGACCTCGTAGGAGCCGCCGATCGGATCACTGATGTCCTTTTCGAACACGTCGAGCGTGTCGTCGAATTCGCGGAGGAGAAAGGTTTTTTCGGCCGCCTGGGGATACAGCAGGAAGACCGTGTCCACATGGCTGTGGGTCATGCCGAAGATGTAATCGGCTTCCTGCACGATATCGGCGGTGAGCTGGCGGCTGCGTTGCCGGGAGATGTCGATGCCCAATTCCTTTACTGCCTGGACGGCGTAGGGGCTGGGCGGCTGGCCTTCGACGGCGCCGATGCCGGCTGACAACACCCGGATGTCGCGGCGATCCTTCATGACATGGCGGAAGATGCCTTCCGCCATGGGACTGCGGCAAACATTTCCCGTGCAAACAAAAAGGATGGTCTTCATCAAACGATTAACAGGCTCAACTTGCGGCGGGGGCGAAAAATCGTCAACCGCGAAATCCGGGTCAGGAATGATGCTGGGCGCGCAGGACTGAGATGCCTTTGATCAAGTCCAGCGCCCGGCCGAGCACGGGATCGCGCACGGCGGGTTTCTCCGGGACGCTGTCCGAAGCGCTTGTCGAGGAGTATAACGGCGCGTAATCCATGTCCAAACCGGGGCGTTCCTTGCGTTCGCGGATGAGGTCGGCTTCGGTCGGGCGCGGGCGCGCGGCGTGGTTGGTGCCGCTATTGGCGGCGGTGTTGTTCGTGGCGGCGTTTGTGACAGCGGCCAGATTGAGCGGTTTGTCGATTTCCTTGAATGGATCATCGTAGTAGGCCCTTTCCTCGTCGGAAGAGACCGCCACGGAAATGTCGGGCGTCAGGCCGGCAGCGGGGAGAGTCTGGCCATTGCCGAGTTTGATGGTGGCGGTGGCGATGCGGAGGCGTTGGCCGGTGCTGAGGGGGAATTCCTGGTCGATGGTCGCCTCGCCGGCGGTGTTGGAGCCGAGAACCAGGGCTTGATCACTTTCGCGCAGCATGGCGGCGAGCGCTTCAGCGGCGCCTGAGGTCTTTTGGTTCACAAGCACGGCCACAGGAATGGCGATCGCGTCGGACCTGCCGGTTGAGCGGACGATTCCCCCACCCCAATCGAGCATCGGCTGGGCTTTGTTGACGAACAGGTCGGCGACGGCAACCGCGGCGGCGTAGTCATGGCCATCGGCATACCGGAGGTCGATAACGAGCCCTTTGATTTCGTTGGTGCCGGCCATCATTTCCTTGCAGGCCGTGCTGATCTGGCCGGGAAGGCCTTCGCCGACGCGTTGGATGCGGAGGTAACCGACGGGTCCGTCATACAACGCAGTCTTGGCCAGTGTGGGAGCTTCGGAATTGGAATTGGTGTCCGATTGTCCGGCTACGAGGGAGACTTTGGAATGGAGCTGGGTGAGCAGACCCTGGACGGCCGCGCGGTCGAGATCGTTTTGGCTCTCGCCGGCGAGATGGCTGCGGATCAGGCCGTAGACTTCCTTGAAATCGGGTGTGTTGGTGACTTCGGCGCGGGCCCCGGGAGCGGCGGCAAAGGCGGCTCCGAAAAGGAGGACGAACAGAGATGCTGAAAATTTCATAATTGTTAATTGGGCGCGCGAGGAAAAGCCCTTTTACCCCAGCGCTTTGGCGGCAATATCGCGTCGAAACTGCGCGCCGTCGAATCGTATTTTTTCCGTGGCCGAGTAGGCGGCGGCCCGCGCACGAGGGAGGTCCGCGGCCCAGGCCGTCACCCCCAAAACACGTCCGCCACTGGTGACGACATCCGTTCCCGACCGTGCAGTTCCCGCGTGGAACACCTTTGTATGGGGCAAACGCGCGGCTTCGGTCAAGCCCGCGATGGGCTTGCCCTTGGCATAAGATCCGGGATAACCGGCGGAAGCCATTACGACGCAGACAGAAGGCATGGGGCTCCAGCGTAATTGCATTTTGTCGAGCGTGCCGGCGACGCTGGCGTCCAGCAATTCAACCAGATCGCTTTCCAGGCGTGTCAGGTAGACCTGGGTTTCGGGATCGCCGAAGCGGGCATTGAACTCGAGGACTTTGGGGCCCTGTTTTGTCAGCATCACACCGGGATATAATATGCCGTGAAAATCGATGCCCTCGGCGGCGCAACCTTTGAGCCAGGGATTGAGAATCTGCGCGCCGACTTCGGCGAGCTGGGCGTCGTTGAGAAATGGGGCGGGCGAATAGGTGCCCATGCCGCCGGTGTTCAGGCCGCGATCGCCGTCCAAGGCGCGCTTATGGTCCTGGGCGGTGGGAAACAGTTTGGCGGTGCGACCGTCGCAGAGGGCGTGCAGCGAAATTTCGATGCCTTCGAGCAGTTCTTGAATGACTATGATTGCGCCGGCGGCACCGAAGCTTTTACCAACCAGGATTTCGTCGATGGCACGATCAGCTTCGGAGGTGTCCGTGCAGATGAGGACGCCCTTGCCCAATGCAAGCCCGTCGGCTTTAACAGCGCAGCGGCCGTTCAGGGACGCGGCGAAGGCTTTGGCGGCGGCGGCATCGGAGAAAGTGCCGGCGCGCGCGGTGGGGATGCCGTGCTTCTCCATGAAAATTTGCGAGAAGACCTTGGAGGATTCGAATTGCGCGGCTTTGCGATTCGGGCCCCAAATGCGAAACCGGTGCTCCTGGAAAAGATCGACGATTCCGAGGGCCAGAGGATTGTCCGGGCCGACGACGGTGAGGTCAGGCTTTTTTTCCTGGGCGAAGGCCAGCAATTTGGGGAGGTCCTCGGCGCCGATGGGGATGCACTCGACTTTTTGACCATTGGCCAGGGATTCGTCCGCGACGCCGGCGTTGCCAGGCGCGCACCACAATTGTTTGACGTGGGGCGATTGGGCGAGCTTCCAAACGAGGGCATGCTCGCGTCCGCCGGAGCCGATCATCAAAAGTTTCATCAGAAGAAAATGCAGAAAGACTTTACCGCAGATAAACGCAGATGAATACAGATGGGAGAGACAGGCCGTTGAAGAAATGCGCCACCTCTCCCTAACCCTCTCCCCCCCTCCGTGGCGGAGAGGGAACCAGAGACAGCAGGCGCGAGGACAGTCCGCAACGACTTTATCACAGAGGCACGCTGATTCGCCAAATCGGGAAAAGAAAGTTTCACCTTTTCCGGATTAGATGACTTTCGCCACTCCCCTGCCCTTCACGACTTCGCCGATCATCCAGGCGGTTTGCTTCTGGGCGCGGATGAAGCGGAGGGTTTCGTCGGCGCGATCGGCAGCGACAATGATGGTCATGCCGATGCCCATGTTGAACACCTGATAGAGTTCCTCCTCGGGCACCCCGCCTTTGGCCTGGATGATCTGGAAAATCGGCAGGACCTCCCATGAACCCTTGTGGATGAGGACGTCGCAATTCTTGGGCAGGACGCGCGGGATGTTGTCGACGAAGCCACCGCCGGTGATGTGAGCGAGGCCTTTGATGACACGGCGTTTGGAAGCGTTAAACCGGCGCAGAAGCCTTTGAACCAGCGGGCCGTAGCTGACATGGACCTTGAGCAATTCGTCCCCGATGCTGCCCGCCAAGCCGGCCACGCGGCTGCGGGGTTTGAGTTTCATCTTCTCGAAGAAAATCTTGCGCGCGAGGGAATAGCCGTTGGTGTGCAGACCGCTCGAAGCGAGGCCGATGACGGCGTCGCCGGGTTTGATCGTCCTGCCGTCGAGCATTTCGGATTTCTCGACCACGCCGACAATTGTGCCGCTGACATCGTATTCGCCCGGTTGATAGAAACCGGGCATCTGCGCGGTTTCGCCGCCGATCAGGGCGCAGCGATTCAGGGCGCAGCCGCGGGCGAAACCGGCGATGATTTCCTCGAACACGCGCCGTTGAAGTTTGCCGGTGCCGATGTAATCGAGGAAGAAGAGCGGTTCGGCGCCGAGCACGGCGATGTCGTCCACGCAATGGTTGACGAGGTCCTCGCCGATGGTGTCATGGCGGTCCATGGCGAAGGCGAGCTTGAGTTTGGTGCCGACGCCGTCGGCGCTCGAAACCAAAACGGGTTGGCGGTGTTTTTTGATATCGAGAGCGAACAACCCGCCAAAGCCGCCCACCTTGCCGAGGACTTCGGGACGATGGGTGGAGGCGAGCAGTTTCGGCAGCGTGGCTTTGACGCGATTGCCGAGATCAATATCCACGCCCGCGCGGGCGTAAGCTTTTTGTTTCATGCGAACGTCTCTGGCCGGCCGGGGTCGGCCCGGAGTATCGGGGGCCAAAGGGCACTACGAAATGGGTTCAACGCCCGACGGTCAATACAATTTTGAATTTGCGAAATGCCTGGTTTACAAGTACACAGCCTTATGCGACAGCGCGCCATTTTGATCGCGTCAGTGGCCATTAATCTTGCCCTGGTGGCGGCGCTCTTTGCATTTTACCGAAAATACCCGCGCGGACCGTTGCAGGTGGGAGACACGCCGCGCGTTGCGACGGCCGCCAATTCAGACAAGACGCGCATCGTGGTTCGCAAGCAGTTCTTCAGCTGGCAGGATGTGGAGTCCGACAATTATCCGATTTACATCAAGAACCTGCGCGACATCGGAGTTCCCGAGCAAACCATCCGCGACATCATCGTGGCGGATGTGAACCAGCTTTATGCCAGGAAGCGCCAGACCGAAGTGGTGACGGCGGACCAGCAATGGTGGCGTTCGGATCCGGACACGAGCCTGGATCAGGCGGCAATGTTGAAGGTCGCGGCACTGGAACAGGAGCGGCGGGCGTTGCTGACGACGCTGCTGGGGCCGGATTGGGAGACGGCCACCGGACCACAGCCGCCGCGGCCGGGAATTGTGCTCAATGGGCCGGTGCTGGGCGAGCTTTCGCCCGACGTGAAACAGGCGGTGCAGGACATCAGCACGCGATCGCAGCAGCGGACGATGGCTTACATTGTGGCGCAGCGGCAGGCGGGCAAAAATCCCGACCCGGGCGAGATTGCGCGCATCCGGCAGGAGACGCGGAATCAGCTGGCGCAGATACTGACACCGGCGCAATTGGAGGAATTTTTATTGCGGTATTCCCAGAGCGCGGCCGGGCTGCGGCGGGACTTGCACGGTTTTGACGTCTCAGCGGACGAGTTCCGGAGAATTTTCCGGGCGACGGATGCCATCGACCAGCAAATAGCGAATGACTATTCGGGCGATTCGGTCACCACGGCGCAGCAGCGGGCGGCGCTCGAGCGGCAGCGGGATGACGCCATCAAGAACACTCTGGGACCGGAGCGCTACCAGGAATTGGTGATGGCCAAGGACCCGGCATATCGCGACGCCGTGATGACCGCACAAGAGACGGGCGCATCCCCGGCGATGGTGACGAACTTGTATGCGATCAATATCGCAGCGATGCAGGAGATGGACCGGATCAGCAACGACGCGACGCTGAGCGCGGACCAGAAGGCGATGGCGCTGAAAGCCGTGCAGGACCAGCAGCAGTCGGCGAGCGATCAGTTGCTGGGCGTGACACCTCCGCCTTCCACGACCACGACGGCAGCGACCCAGCCCGTGCCGACCATTCCGCATCCGTATGTGCCGGGGGAAACGATCGACGGGATTGCGAACACCTATGGCGTTTCCGCCGACGATTTGCGCAAGGCGAATCCGGGATTAGATTTCAATCGTTTGACCCGGGATGCGGTAATTCGGGTGCCACAGCCGGGAGCAACAGGACGGTAACCCGGCCGCGAATGCGAGGATAAGGGATGCAGGCTGGCAGGGAAGTGCTGATACGGGTCTGGAACCGCCAAGCACAAAGCCACAGCGGCACGGAGGAACGAATTTCAAGTTAAGGAATGGGCCTCGGAAAGGCTGCTCCCGCAGTTGCCGGCTCGAGCCATTCCGTGCGGCAAGGCGCAGGAATGAAGTTGCAAATCTGCCGTCAGATGCTGAACTGGGATGGTCGTTGGATTAAGGTGATTACAAGTTCCAAGCTCTCTGCCATGAAAACCAAGGCATTGTTGTATTTTGCCCTGGTCTTGAGCTTTGTCCTGACGGGCTGTTCGAGCACCAAATTCAGGTTCTTCTCCGACAAAGAACAATTGACGGAAACCAATCGGGTCGTCATTCAGGTCGTGTGCCTGGAAGCTGCCGCGACACCCTACCAAACATTCGCGGACCGCCATTTCAGAATTTTTGCCCCGCCGCCGCGATCGCATTGGTCCGCAACGTTCAAAGTGGAGGAGGTTATCAAGGGGACGTTTCCCGAGCCCGCGCTCGCAATCACCAATGCAGTGGACGCTGCCGAGTTTCCGCGGTTCCACTTCGAAGCAGGGAACGTTTACACAATCGGGTTTGAGCGGGAACCGCGTCGGGAGGCCGGGTGTCTGGCCATCTGGCCGCCGACGAAATGACGGATCGATGGGTCCTCAGGCGGGAACTGGCCCGTTGGCCATTCACCCCATATGGTGCGGTTGATTTCAGGCAATTGCGGGCCTATGGTTTTCCATGAGAACGGTCACGATTGCCACCTTCAACGACCCGGGGAAGGCGGAGCCTTTGCGGCGGCGTCTGGAAGAGGTGCATATCCCGGCGGAGGTACATGATCAATCCGCGGTGGAGCAGCTCTGGTTTGTGAAGCGGCCGGTGGCCGGGGTGCGCCTGAAGATTCACGCGGCGGATTATGAGCGGGCAATCAAGCTGCTGCGGGAATGGGATGCGACGGAAGGTATACTGAAGGACGCGGTGCGCTGCCCGGAGTGCGGGTCGTCGCGGGTGGAGTACCCGCAATTCACGAGGAAATTCCTGCTGCCGAATTTGGTGGGGTTGCTGGCGGCGATAGGGTTGATTGAACGGAAGTTTTATTGCATGGATTGCCAATATACCTGGCCACGGAAGGGCCGGAAGAAGTCCAAACGACGCCCGCACATGGCGCCCTATTATTTCATTGAGGGGGTGCCGCAGGCACGGACGGAGGCGCAGTCGGGTTCCGGGGCGGGAGCCAATCCGGGTTGAGATTACGAATTATTTGAGGAACGCTCGCCCTCACCCTAACCCTCTCCCGTTCCCGGGAGAGGGGACAGCCAAGAGCGATCCGGTTTGCTTTGGATGGATATGCAATGAAGTCCGCGCTCAGCTTGACTGAAGCTAAAAGCGCGGCCGCTGAAGGAAGGGCAAAAAAGGGCGATTGCGTTAAAGGGTAACTTGGGACATTTTAGGCGCGCGTAAAGAATTTCAGAACAGGACGAACATTATGAGCCCAACCGCTTCCGCCGAACAGTCCGCCACGACGAGCGCAGCCGGCGCCGTCAATCAACTGGATCAACTCAAGCAATACACCAAGGTGGTCGCCGACACGGGCGATTTCGCGACACTGAAGCAATTTGCGCCGCAGGATGCGACGACGAATCCGTCGTTGATCCTGAAGGCGGCGCAGATGCCGGAATACAAGGCCCTGGTGGAAAAGGCGATTGCGGACAATCGGAAATCGTCGGCGACCGGGAAGGCGCTGGTGAGCCAGATCCTGGATGATCTGCTGGTGGATTTCGGGACGGAGATTTTGAAGATCGTGCCGGGGCGGGTTTCGACGGAGACGGACGCCAATCTTTCCTTCGACACGGAAGGGCTGGTCAACAAGGCGCATCGATTCATTTCGCTCTACGAGCAGCGGGGCATCGGGCGTGAGCGCATCCTGATCAAGATTGCGTCGACGTGGGAAGGGATCCGGGCGTCGGGAATCCTGCAGAAGGAAGGGATCAACTGCAACATGACGCTGTTGTTTTCGCTGGCGCAGGCGGTGGCGTGCGCGGAGGCGGGGTCGAAGCTGATTTCGCCGTTTGTGGGGCGGATTTTGGATTGGTACAAGGCGAAGACGGGGAAGGATTTTGCGCCGGCGGAGGACCCGGGTGTGCAATCGGTGCGGGAGATTTACGCGTATTACAAGAAGTTCGGTTATCCGACGGAGGTGATGGGGGCGAGCTTCCGGAACGTGGGCGAGATCATTGAACTGGCGGGCTGCGACCTCTTGACGATCAGTCCGAACCTGCTGGCGGAATTGAAGGGCAGCACGGCGCCCTTGACGCGCAAACTGAGCCCGGCGATGGCGCGGGAAAGCAACATCAGCAAGTTGGAATTGGACGAGAAAAAGTTCCGGTATCTGTTCAACGATAACGCGATGGCGACGGAGAAAACGGCGGAGGGAATCCGCGTGTTTGCGGCGGATACGCAGAAGCTGGAGAAGTATATAGGGGAGAGGCTTTAGGCCGAGGCTGAAGGCGCGGGTACGGTCACTGTTTTTTCCGGGCCTCGCTCAATTCCTTAACTTTGGCGTCGTACTTTCGAAAGATGTTTTGGAAGTCCGCGTTCCAGCGGCGGCCTTCAATCATCAAGTAGCACAAGCGCGTCAGCAGCAATCCATAGCCGACGAAGCCGAATGCCTGGTCGTCCCGCGCAACGGCATAAATCACACATGCAAGGGAGCTTAGGAGGAATATACCACTGTATCCCAAATGCCTGCGGGAGCCGGAAAGCTCTCGATCCCGGAAGTAACTGATGATGTAGCGTTCACGGTCGGTAAACTCGAGTGGATCGTTCTCAGGCATAGTTTTCAGGGTTTGAACGACGGTTTTGGTTGCGGGGGCAGCGTAGGGTGCGAGGCTTTTTGTGTCCAGCTTCTCCGGATTTGTGCTATGTTCGGTCGGACAAGGAAAGAACCCGGCGGGCCATCACTCAAATGGGTATGAAAACTTCGTTGGCCAAATTATTGGCTTTGGTGTTTGCATTGGGCTGGATGCTTACCGCGGGTTGCGACACGGTGCCGCCCCCGCCCCCTCCTCCACTTCCGCCACCGATCCCGGCAGTACCTCCAGCTCCATCACCGTGAGGATATCTCAACCTGCCTGACCGCCGGCCAACCGCCGGCTTCGTCGAATTACAGGCGGGAAGGAAGAAGCCGCGGTTTGTTGACCCCAAAGAGCCATACCCGTGCTATCTTTGGGGTGAACAAGGAATGAACCCGGCTCACCACCAGCCAAGTTGTATGAAGACGTTGTTGGGTAAGCTGCTGGTTGTGATATTTGGATTGGCCTGGATGTTAAGCGCGGGTTGCGCGTGGGTGCAACCGCCCGGGCCTCCGGGACTGCCTCCGCCACCGCCGATCCCGGTTCCGGCGCCACCACCGCCGCCGCCGTGAGCAGTATAACTTACCGGGTGGTCTGGGCGCCGTTGCCTTCGTCGAAGTATAACGTGCCGTTGACTTCGCTGTAATTCAGGTACTGGCGCCAGACGGTCTTGTCCATCTCGCGCACGGCTTCGAGGTGCTGAGGCTCATAGGACTTGAGCTTCGGGGCCTTGATTGAAAGCGCTTCCGAGAGCACGCGACCGTCCATCGGCTTGGGCGCTTTGAGGCCGAGTATCCAGAGTGCGGTGGGCGTGATGTCCACATTGCCGGATGGGAGCACGTCCACGATGCCGGAGCGGAAATCGGGACCGGCGGCAATGAGGGTATTGTGCATGTCGAAGCGGCTTAAACTGCCGTGCATCCCCTGCCCTGCCTGGTATTCGGGCGCGTCCACCTCGAGCATGCCAGGTGTGCCGGAGTCATTTTTGTCGGCGGTCCAGCGGTAGGAGACGATGACGTCGGGCGCGTCCGGTGAATCCGCTTCGACCTGCGCGATCGGGAAGGTGCCGGGCATGGCTTGTTTCGTGAGGATCACTCCGGTGTGGGACCAATGCTGGAGAAAATCGACAACCTTTTGGATGGTGGCGGCGTCGTGGTTCGCCGCGTAGATCAGGGATGAGCCGCCGTCGCTGACGACGAGGACGTCGCCGACGCCCGGCGTGGGAGGAAATTCGCGGAGGGCGTTTATGCCGGCGCCATGCATGGAATCAACCGGATCGACCACCGACAGGATGGTGGAGAACCCGTGGTCGGAGACGACGAAGACGTCAGTGGAGTCGCGCGCTCCTTTAAGGTCGAGCGCACGGAGGACGCGGTCGAGGTTGTCGTCGGCGTTGCGGATGGCAGCGAGCGAGTCAGCGGAGCCGGGGCCGGTTTTGTGCTGGGTTGCGTCGGGCTCGCTCATCCAGAGCACGGAGATATCGGGCACGCCGTCCTCCCAGAGCGAATCGACGAGCGCGAGCGTGGTCCAGTCGTTGCGGGTCGGCTTGGCGAGACCGGCTGCGGGAAACGGGCCGTAGCGATTGGTGAGAGTATCAGCGAGATCGGGGGGAAGCGATTGACCGGCGAAGACAACCGCGCCGCTGGAAGCGTCGGTGCGGCTGGAGCGATCCCAGAGCAGCGCGATGCCCTTGGCGCCGGCGACGGCGGTCTTCCTGCCGGCGCGGCGGGCGATTTCGATGAGCGTGGGGAGCTTCAGATAGTTGCCGTGGGTGAGTTCGTCGCCTTTGCGAACGGACTCGAGGGATTCCGTGTGGAATGGATTGCGAGGATCGATGGCGGGGCGAAACTCGACGTTGCCGACAAGGCCGTCGTGGACGGGATAACCGCCGGTGGATAGAGCGGAGCCGTTGACCTCGGTGGTGCTGAGATAGGCGGGGTGATGGTTTTGGAAAGTGACGCCGGTGTGGGCCAGTTGGTAGAGCGTGGGTGTATTGGTTTCGGTGACAAAATCCGGTCGCATGCCGTCCCAGACCACAATCACGATGTGACGTGAGCCCCCCGCGCCCTGGGCCGCGCCGCAAGCGAGGGCGCATAAGAGCATCACCAATAAAATCGATCCGCGTTTCATAACTCGCAAAGGGAAGAGATTGTCGATTCTGCAAGTCTGAGGCAAAGATTTTCTTCGTCACAACGCGGTGACGCAGTGACGAGTGGAAGACGTGAAAACTTGGAATGGCGAAACTGCCTAGGCAACCAACATGGAAGATTTCGGCCCTGCATTTCCGACGCGCGCCCGCTCGTTTAAAATCATCCTCAGGCCAAACCTCGGCCGCAGCGTGATCAGCGGCTCCAGCCCGATCTTCTGGTCCGGCGCGAGCTGCATCTGAAACTTCTGCCCCATTGTCACGAGCACGAGCGTCGCCTCCAGCCTCGCGAACGATTCGCCGATGCAATAGCGCGGCCCTCCGCCGAACGCAAAATACGAATACGCCGGGCGATCGGTCTTCGCCTCGGGATTAAACCGCTCGGGATCGAACCGGTCCGGATCGGGGAAATACTTCGGATTCCGATGGCAAATATACTGCACCATGATCGTCTCGGCCCCCGCGGGCAGCACAAGGCCGCTCGGAAGTTTGTCATCCTTCAACACGCGCCGAGCGAGCGTCCACGCGGGCGGATACAGGCGCATTGATTCCGCGAGCACCATGTCCGTGTAGCGCAGGGATGGAAGGTCGGCGAGGGTCGGCGTGCGTCCGCCCAAAACGGTTTGCCATTCGGCTACGAGTTTTGCCTCCACCGATGGATTTTGATACAGGAGGTACCATGTCCACAGAAGATTGTTCGCCACGGTTTCGTGTCCCGCCATCATCAGCGTCACGACCTCGTCGCGCAATTGCTGGTCGGGCATTGGCGAGCCGTCCTCAAACCGCGCCGCAAGCAACATTGTCAATAAATCCTGGGGACGCTCCGCCTCCGGCTGGGCCTTGCGTTCCGCGATCAATTTGCCCATCGCTTCGTCGATCTGCCGCATCACCTTCCGATAGCGCAAGTTGGTGGGCGTCGGGACCCAGACCGGTATTGGCACACGCTGCTGGCGCCGGGTGATCAGGCGTTGCGCGATCGTAAACGCGCGCCCGAGTTCAAAGGAATCGCGACAGAGATCAATGCTGAACAAGGCGCGCCCCACGACGGTCAGCGTGAGTTGCATCATCTCACTGGCGAGATCCACGGTGCCGCGGTCCTTCCAACCCGCCATCTGGTCGATGATCGCCCGCGTCATCAGCTCGGCGAAATTCGCGATGCTGTTGCGATGGAACATTGGCTGCATCAGCTTGCGTTGCTTCGTGTGGACCGGAGGTTCGCTGCTGACCAGCCCGTTCCCGAACAACTCCCGTCCCACCGTCAGCCCCCCGGTCTTGTGATAATTCTTCGGATTCGTGACGAGGATATGCTTGATATCCTCGGGGTTGGTGAGCATGTAGGTCGGCAGCCGGAGCGGCAACAGGACCACTTCGCCGTGACGGTCGGCGAGATCGCGCAAATACTCGACCAGCTCGCGGCGCAACCTCGGCCAGGCGAGGAGCAATTCGAACCGTGAAGGGCCCGGGGGTTTGGGTTGCGCGCTCATTTCATTTCGGAATCGTCTGCGTGGGCGATTCTAATTCCTGCTTCGCCCCGAGCGAGCAAAAACTGGCCGACCACCATTGCTCGGGATGGCGCCGCAAGAGACGGTAAATCAATTCCGCCCAATAGCGCATCACCGCTTCCGGTCCGCTCCGTCCCGTGCCTGGTCCAATTGCCAGCGGCGCCGAGAAATCGACGCACGAGCGGCCCGTTTCGTCGTAATAGGTGTCAGTCCAAATCACCGGCACGCGCTGGCGCAAGGCAAGTATGGCCGGCCCGGGATCCATCGGCAAAGCCGTATTACCCATGGGAACCAAAACACTCCGGTCCCCCCGCAACGACCGATCCACCGCCACAATCACAACTTCTCCGCTCTTGAACGCCTCACGCGCCCGGTCGTAGGCCCCCTTCCCCACAAACGATACGCGCGCGCCATACCGTTCTGACATCGTGCAGAGATATCTCTTCACTCGCGGCGGGAGGTTTGGGTTCGCGATCACGTGTACGGGGTATCCGAAGCAGACCAGCAGGCTGGGCGCATGCCACCACATCCCGGAATGCGCCAGGACGAGCATGAGGCCGCGGCCGGACGCCAGCCCAACTTGGACGTTACTCTCGCCGGAAACGCTGGTGGATTTAAAGAGCTGCTCCGGCGTATACCGCGCCAACCGCATCAGATGAATGTTCAGACGCGCGAGGTATTTCATGTGGGCCCGCTCGGCTTCAAGGCACTGTGCCTGGCTCCATCCAAATTCCGCGCCGAGCCTCGCATAATTCGCCAGCCGTTGACGGCGATCCCGGAACGAAAGCACCCTCCAAACCCAGCTCAGTTCGCGCACCGCGCGCGCCTCGTCCACGCGCGTCGTATGCCAGTAAACCAGTTTGATCCATGGGCGCAGGGGATCCTGCGCGCAACGCCGGCACTCCGCGGCGAAGCGGCGCCACCACGATGTTTGCTGCTTGATTCCGCGCTCCACAATTACTCCCGCGGGGTGAATTTCGCCCAGTCCCATGGCCACCATTGTTCGGGATGCGCCCGCAAATCCGGGAGCATCCGGCTTACTGCCGCCTGCAGGAGAGCAGCCGGGGCATTTTCGTCTTCGGCCTGGGTGATCAATTGCGGATGAACGGTCAGGCGATGCTGATTGTCGCCCACCCGCAGACACGTTACGCAGAGCACCGGCGCGCGATGGCGCAAGGCGAGGATCGCCGGCCCGAGATTGACGCTCATGCGCGCGTCACCGCAATCGACGAACTGGTTGTGTTTCCGCCCGACCGGGAAATCAATGAACATGGCGAACAATCCGTTGCGGCCAAGTGTCTCGGCCATCCGTTGCGGCAACCGATCGCCGAGCAACGCGCGCTTGACGTGTCCGCGCCGGAACATCCGCTGGACCACGCTCTCCAGGTAGGTGAGCGGCACCTCCTCGTTAAAAATTGTCGCCACCATGGCGTTGCCGGCGATTGTCAGGTCGTATCCGCGCAGGCCGAAGCCGGCGACGATCGCGCCGGGATTGCCCAGATGATTCAAAAACAGGACCGCGCCGCGCTGCTGCTCCAAAGCCCGCGCCAAATGTTCCGCACCGACCAATTCGACTCGCTGAACCAAAGGCGCGTCTGCCAGGCAATAGAAGTAGATTGGCTCAATGACGTTGCGGCCGATGTGGTCGAGATGCGCGCGCCAAAACTGTTTTTCGCGTTCGCCCGCCACAGTTTCCTTTCCGAGCACCAGCCGGATGCGTGAAAGAATTTCGTGCCGCTTTCCAATGCGCGTGAGCCATCCAATGGGACGAACTGCGAGCTGGAGCATCATCCGCTCCGGCACGAGGCGGACGAGCAGGTGAAGACAGGCGACCACCGGCTTGATCAACCAAACCAGGGCCAGCGCCAGTCTGCGGGTCAGTTGAAAAGAAGACAGCCGCATGGTGATTGGAAATTACTCAAACCCCCGGCGCGGTTCAGACGCCAACCGCACTTTAAGCCGTTGCCGGCGTGCAACACGCTTCCACCGGCTGCGACGGCGCGACACCGCGACCGGCTTCCCGCAATACCCTCCGCGCCGCCCGATCCAACACACCGCTCCCGCCCAATATGGCGCGCACCTCGGCCAATTTGCGGCGGATCGCCAAAGCGTGCTCGCGATCGTCCAGGACGCGTGCCGCCTCGGCTGCGAGCCGTTCGACCGTGAAATCGTCCTGGATCAATTCCGGGACGACAGGCTGATTCAGAAGGATGTTCGGCATGGCGATAAACCGGCTTGTCACCAGCCGCTTGGCTACGAAGTAGGTCACCGGTTTGACGCGATAAAAGACCACCATGGGCACACCCAGGAGCGCGGTCTCGAGCGTTGCGGTCCCAGAGGAAAGCAGAACGAGTTCGCATCGGCTCAGGCAGGTATAAACGTCCTCCGTGATGATGCGCACCGCGTCCGTAAGCCCGGCTTTTGCGAGTTCGCTGTCCAATACGGGCCGCAGATGCGGCGCTGCCAGCGGCAGAATGAATTGCAGCCCGGGGCGTTGCTGTCTCAGCTTCTGCGCCGCCGCAAAAAGGATCGGCGAAAAGCTCTCCACCTCCTGCCACCGGCTGCCAGGCAACATTCCCACCACCGGCTGGGTGGGATCGAGTCCCAGTGCAATCAGTGTGGCCTCCGGGTTTGGGCCCGGCCGCACGGTGTCGAGCAGCGGATGACCGAGCCATTCCACCGAAGCACCCTTGCGACGGAAAATCTCCGCCTCCGCCGGAAACGCCGGAATGACCAGCCGCGCTTTCCGTGCGATGCCGCGCGTACGCCAGCGTCCCCAGAACCAGACCTGCGGCACGAAGTAATAAATAAAAGGAATGCCCTCGCGATGGAGGTGCGAGGTCAGAAAATGATTGAAATGCTCACCGTCGACGAGCACCGCGAGGTCGGGGCGTTCGTCCTTGAGCATCTGGCAAAGCTGCCCGTGCGCTTCACGGATGGGCCGCGAAAAACGCAGCGATTCCTGGAGGCCGACGTAGCCCAGTTGCGCCGTCTGCAGCCGCACATCCACCCCCGCGTCCCGCATGTGCCCGCCGCCGCAGCCGTAAAGCTGGACACCGCCATCCTGCTGAAGGATGTGCCGCGCCAGATGGGCCGCCTGCCGGTCGCCGGAAATCTCGCCGCCTGAAATGAAGATTTTTCCGGGACGCATCACGCCAGCCGGACGGTGTTTGTCAGTCGTCATTGCGTTCTGCAATCGCGCGCCTGCCTTAAAACCACTAGCAAGCCGCCGAAGTAACCCTAACGGGGTGTAGTTAATAGCGGTTCCGGAACCCGCTGGCAACAACGATGTGCCGCATTTTCAATCTGATACAGCGGTTCGCAGCAATAATGCCGGGTAATAATAATAATTCAAACCCCGGCCATCACGGCTTGATGAGGACGCTGAGAAAGATCTTGGTATTGGACGCGGAGTAATAGCCTGGGCGCGTCGCGTCCACCCGCTGCCAGCCGGCGGGCAAATTGGGAAACTCCTTCTCCACCTCATCGCGCATCATGATACAAAAACGCGGCCCATCCGCGGCCATGAACGCCTGCGCCTCCTCCGGTTTGATCACGCGGCGATAATCGCGCACGTGTTGCCGAAAATACCAAACCAGGCTGGCCTGATCCAAATCCACCGTCGCGAACGCCGACTCCGGTTTCAAAAATGGGGCGCATTGCGCCACGAGGTCCTTGCCCGGCACGAGCGCGGGAATGATCCAGGGCAGCGCAATCATGGTTCCCAGCGAAATCGCGACCAGGAGTCCCGCCATGCACGCGAGGGGCTTCTGGGAACACCCGGCATTCCACCACACGAAGTCTGCGACACGTCCCCACAGGCCGCGACGGCCGACTCGTTTGGTTACGGAGGCCTGGCCGGCTTTCCACCAGACACGGCCGAAAAGCAGCGTCACGAGGGGAAACGCGGGCAAGGCGTAATGGGGAATGCGCGTCCAACCCACCGTCAGGACGCCGTAGATGATGCCCATGCCGGATATCAGGAACCGATCCACATCAGCCCCGCCCTTTTCGTCATAGAGCCGCTTGAAGCACCACGGAAACCAAATGGACCAGCCGCCCCAACCTGTGAAAAGGGTCAGCAGATAAAACGGTATCGCGGCGATATATACCCAGATGTTTTGCGCACCGTGATTGTCATAGCCGTGGGTCATGCGCGCAATGACGTGCCCGCCAATGCCCACGCGCAAATAGTCGCCATGGGAAAGGATCAGCGCCGGCACGCCCCAGAGGGCCACGAGGCCGAGTGTCAGCGGCAGTCCCCAGGCAAAGCGAAATATGGGGTTTAACGGGGCCGATCGTGTCCATCGCCGGTATATCGGCAGCGCCAGCAAGGGCAGCCAGGCGATCGGTCCCTTGGCGAGGAAGCCAAACGCCAGGCTCACGTAGAAGACCCACCACCAGCGGCTCCGCCATGCGGGTGGCCGGGAATTCTCCGTCGGGTTCAACCGCCCATTCGCGCGCGCGTTTTCCTCACGCAACAATTCCCACGCAGCCCAATACGTCAGCGTCACGAACAGTGTCAGCAGCATGTCGGAAGTCGCCGCCTTGGCCTGTGTCATCGTTCGAAATCCGGTGCTGAACATCACCGCCGACCAAAAGCCGGCCACCGGATGCGACATCCGCGTGCCGAAGACGAATACAATTGCGGTGAGCAACGCGCCCGCGATGACGGAATGCAGCCGTGCCGCGAATTCGTTCTGGCCGAAGATCATCATGGCCGGGGCCTGGCACCAGTAGATCAGCGGCGGTTTGTCGAAGCGATAGGCTCCGTTGAAGTACGGCACCACCCAATTGTGATTGGCCAGCATTTCCCGCGAGGCCTCGGAGAAGCGCGCCTCGTCGTTGTGCATCAGCGGCAGGTTCCAGGTGCCAAATGCATTGAAAAGAAGCGCTGTGAAAAACAGCCCGAGCGCCGCCTGGCGCAAGGTCCAGCGGCCGAACAAAAGATTGGAGTTTGTGGACTGTATGGTCGACAACACCGGGCGCAGAATGTCCCGTTTCCAGCGTCTCGTTGGCAAGCCAAATCGCCGGTTTCTGTTGTCCGTTGAAATACGGTGTTGTCCCGCCGGTAATTCGGCGGGTCATCACCCCATTTGAGGCATGCGCGACCCGGGAGAGGTTTTGGTAGAGCAACGAATCAAGGAAAGTTATGAAAAAAGCATTAATACTAACAGCCACAGCCGTCCTCCTCGCCGGCTGTGCAAGCCGTGAAAACACCAGCAGCAACAATTCCGGCGGCATTGGCCCCAGTGGAACGGTGTCAGGGACCGAATACGCCACCGAAAAAGGCCCCAATCAGCAGGGTTCGGGCGCTGCCGCACTGACCTCCGGGTCGGGTAACACCCCTAATTACACCCAGTCCGAGGTGCAATCCATGTCATCCGCCCAGTCGGCCGGGACTTATCCTGTTGCGGGCGCCCCTACCCCGATGGCAGGCGCGACAGCGGCAGGAACAGCCGCCGCCACCACCGATGCCGCCTTTATACAGCGCGCTGCGGATCATGCCCAGGCCCAGATCAAGCTGGGCAACCTGCTCGTCCAAAACGGCCAGAGCCAGGCGGTAAAGAACTACGGCCAGCGGCTCATCGATGACAACACCCGGTTGATGCAGGGACTGTCGCCACTCGCCTCGCAGAAAGGCGTGACGCTGCCGACATCGCTGGACCCGCGGCACCAAAAGGAATTGGACCACCTCGCCAGCATGAGTGGAACGGATTTCGACAAGAGAGCCGCGCGTGACGCGGTCAGCAGCAATGAGCATGATCTGCGAATGTACCAGGACGTGGCCAACAACAGTTCGGACCCGGACGTGAAATCGTTCGCGAATCAGCAGATCCCGCTGCTGCAGCAGGAATTGGATTCTGCCAAACAACTGGAAAGCCAGGTTTCGGGTTCATAGCGCATCCTTGAGGGGATTGGAACCGGCCGCACCGGCCGAGTAGAACAAACCGCGAGGCGCCTCATTCCAAGGGGCGCCTCTTTTTATTGCGCGTAAGGGGATACGCGGAACTCCGCCTCGATCGTCAGTTCCAATTGTTTGGTGGTCACCAGGGGAAAGCCCACCTCGCCATTCCTTTCGCCGACGGCTTTCGCCGGGATGGGCGCCCGACCGGAACCAAAGGCGACGCGTTTTTGATCGTCGGGGGGCTCGTTCCATTTCTCGTTGCAGGAATGCACGCCGAGAACCTTCACACCCAGCGCCGCCGCCATCTGATCGGCCTTCCGCCGGGCCTCGGCCAGGCAATTCGCGAGCCATTGCGAGCGCATTTCCGCATCGTCGCCGAATTTCCAAACGAGCTGGTCCATGGCCACCGTACGCTGGGAGGTCGTGACGCCGAGAATGTCGGGCAGACGTTCGAGGTCGGGGCAGCAGACGCGCAGCAAATAGGTGGCTGTATTGGCGCGGCCGATGATCGGGCTATTGCGTTCCGCCTGGATGCCGCGCAACGTGATTTCCTCTTCCTTGACACCCGCCGCCGTCAGCAGGCTGATGAGTTGAGCGACTTCCTTGCATTTTTTCAGTGCCACGTCCCCTGTGAACAGCATCGAGGCCATCGCGGAGAGATAAATTTCCGCCTGCTGCGCGCGCATTTCCTCGCGATGGCTGGTCACCACGCTGATAGTGTCGGCTTTTTCCATAGGCGGGCGTCATTATAATCGAAGGACACTCCGCAAGCGAATAATTTGTGGCGGCGCTGTGTGACTTTTTTGAGGCGAAGCGATTCGCACTCGGATTTTGCCGGCTTTAAGCGGCGGCACTCGAGAATTTCACGCTGAAACTCGCGGACTTCCCGGGGGCAAGGGTCAGCTTGTTCGGACCCACATTGCCGGATTCGACGCACACCATGCGCAAATACTCTTCATCGCCGAAGTCCGGCATGTTCCGGGCCTTGGCTGTCCATGGATTCCACACCACCGTGGAGGAGGAATTTTCCTTTTCCACCCGGATTCTGCGCTTGAGCGCGGCATCGTTGATTTCCACTGCGGCGGTCGTGTTGAAATAGACGCGATCCACTTCGGAAGCGAATTTGATCACGTCCCCTGCCTCGGTCTTCTCCTTCATGCCGTCCACCTTGTCGAGGTAGTGGACACCCTTCAGACCGGAGACCGAGACTGAATTGATGTCGCCCACATGGAAATAAGTATGCAGACAGTCCTCGAATGCGAGGTCCTGCTTGTCCGATTTGTTGGTCACCTTGAGTTCGAGCTTGAGCGTGTCGCGAACGGTCACCACGTAGTCCGCGATGAACGGCGGAAATCCCGCGGCGCCGTCCTGCAAGCCCCATCGCAGGTGCAGGCTGATGGTGCCGTCCCGGGCGGGCACGATCTTGCGGAGGTCCCACGACTGGAGCCGCGCGAACCCATGCATCGGCAGGGTGTCACGCGGGCCGAACCAGGGCAGGATCACCGGCACCCCGCCGCGAATCGGCTTGTCGTCGGCGAACTGGCTGACCTGGCTGAGAAACAGCAGGGGTGGTTCGCCCTTCTTCTGGAAATGGGTCACATGCGCCCCGTGCAGATATAGATCGAGCGTGCTCCATTCGGTCGTGACGCGCAGCATCGGCAGATCACCGGTTCCCTCCGTGAAACGGACGTGGCCGGGAATCTCAAGTTCTTCCTTCCAATCCGAGGGTTTGGATGTGGTCATAGGCTGATGTTGCGTAATTGTAATGATTTGCGAATGCGAGGCCAGCTATTTTTTGAGAGGGCGGAAGAAGATTTGCCGCAGATGGACGCAGATACACGCGGATGAAGAGGGAGATGAGAATTGGGTATTGAGGCAGGACGCGGGCAGCAGGAGAGTGAGCATCAGTTAAGAAGAGAGTGCGGAATGTGAGAGGCCGCCTTGCGTGGAGTGTGGACGCGTTGGAAGCCGAAAATGGCTTTGGTGGCGAAAGAAAGTGGAGGAAAATTTCAGGATTTGAAGCAAGTGGCTTGATTCGAGTGACTTCAGTCCGGGTCCGTACTTTTTGGGATTAGACCACGGTTGTCCTACCCCCTGGGGCATGATGGGGGCGTGAATGATGATGAAAAAACTAAAGCTGAAGAATCCAGGAGCCAGAAGTCGGGATTCAGGAGAGAACGAGGCGAATCCACGCGGAGCGGCTGTTTTCGGATTCCGTGTGTTCAATGTTCGGTTGGAGGAATCTGTTCTGTCGGTGGGGTGCGTCGGCCGGGTTTGGGAGCGTTTGGACAGGAGTTGGAAGGGAGCGCGCGGAGTGTCGCACCCTGTCTCAACCGCACAACTTCGGTTTGCAGATATTTGGGGAGTTTTGGGGACATTTGGGGATATTTGCAGCAAATGGCATGGGGGAGGGGGGTCGCCCGCAGGGGCAGAAGATCCAAGCTCACAAGGTCCAAGATCCAAATATGTGGGCTGGGATCGGTGGCCGGCTATACGCAGCGAGGGGATGGATCATGGGGGCGGATCAGAGCGAATCCGACCAAATCAAACCGTTCGAGGGTTGGATTTTCCAATATTTTCCGCTTTTTCCGATAAAAGTGGTGTCGCGCGATCGACCTTCGCGCAAGACTACGGTGGACAAGAGCACGCGAAGAGGGGCGAAGGAGAAACTGGTGGCGGTGAAGAAGAAGGACGCAGCGGGGAAGGAACTCCAAGGTTCAGAATGAATGACATGCCTGGCTCATTGGGTAGACGTCCTGGATGGAAGGACGGTCTTGAAAGCGGTGTCAAGCCACCGCACTCCAAACGCTGGCGCGCTGTTCAACGCCCCGTAAGAAAGCCGGACGATTGGGCGGGCGAGTTTCCGGTTTTGTCAATCAGATCGGAAACTCGGAATCTGGGTTTGAGCCTGGGAGGCAGGAGGTTCCAGAAAAGCGTTCCATGTAATTCCACGTATTTGCAGAACAGAATTAAATTGCGCGTTGAAGATAATTTCCGATCTCGCCGCAGACACTGCGCGATCCAAGGCCCCAAGGGCGCAGATCCAGGCTCGTCAGGAATTCTCCATGACAACTCTTTTACAACTCCTTTACCCGGGCCGAACAAGCTTCGGCGACTTTTCGCGCAGGCTGTGATCATGAAGACGATATTGATATTCGTGTCACTCGCGGCGGTAGTGGCGGTGCTTTGTGCGGGAACAGTTTCTCCGTCCCCGAGCCTGGTCGCCCATGAATGGGGAACTTTCACGTCGTTGCAAGGAGCCAACGGCGCACTCATTCCCTGGAAGCCACTGACGACTTCGCAGCTTCCCGGTTTCGTGTATGACTGGCAGCGTCCGGGTTTGAATCGACTGAGGGCCGGGCAAATCTTCAAGGGCGAGATGATCACGCTGCAACGCATGGAGACGCCAGTGATCTACTTTTATTCCGACCGCAAGGCATCCGTGGACGTGGACGTGCGATTCCCCCAGGGGACAATCACGGAGTGGTATCCGCAGGCGCCGCGGGTTGGTCCTTCCATGATTCCTGGACCGCAGACGGTCACAAAATTTGAGAGCATACTTCAACGCTGCGGCTTATCGTCCCTGCTGCGCCTTGACTCGTTTGGCCGGTCAAGGGATGTGACCAACAGCGAGATCGAATGGAGCCATGTGCAAGTGATTCCGCCGTCCGCCAAGGCCGCCCAATCGCCGCGCACGGAAGGATCCGGCAGCCATTACTACGCCGCGCGGGCCACCGACTCCGATCTGCTCTCGGTCGATTCGCATTCCCGGTCGGAGCCCGGGCCGGAGTATGAGAAATTTCTCTTCTATCGCGGGGCGGGCAGCTTCGCCACGCCACTGCAGGTCAAACTCGACGACCATGAGAACGTGACGCTCATCAATACGGGCACGAACTCGTTGCGGCACTTGTTCATCCTGAAAATCGGCAAGGGCGCGGGCCACTTCACACGCGTGGACCAATTGCAGGCCGGTCAAAGCCAGACGATTCCCGCGGACTCCAGCGCCACCGATGCGGCGACGGCAAAACTCGCCGATCAATTGGGAGCGCAGATGGCCGAAGGCCTGGTCGCGGAGGGGCTTTATCCAGCGGAAGCCCGGGCCATGGTGAATACCTGGCGGGACTCATGGTTTGCGGAGGATGGGATGCGCGTTTTGTACGTGCTACCGCGCGCCTGGACCGACACCACGCTTCCGATGCGAATCCAGCCCGCGCCGCACGAACTGATTCGGGTCATGGTCGGACGGGCGGAAGTCCTGACGCCCGAGACGGAAAACGAACTTGCCGCATTTGGCGCCAGGGCGGTGCGGGGGGACGCGGAGGCTCTGAACGAATTTCGATCGAGCCTCCGCCGCCTCGGTCGTTTTGCGGAGCCGGCGCTTCGTCGCTGCCTTGCCATCATGGCTGTTTCCGAAGAGTGGGAGGTGAAATTGTGGGCGCAATTGCCCGCGTCTCAAATTCAGCTGCGGCCTCTTCCGATGCCCGCATATCAAGTCACCGCAGGTCAGCATTTTGAATAACGCATTTTCCATCCAACAGTTGGCATTCCCGGACTGGACGAGCGACGCAAAACCGCCGATGATCGGCGTTGAGCCATGAAAAAGGTCGCGCTGGTCCTTCTACTGGCGGTGTTCGTGCCGAGCCTGCTGCTGGCGTGCCTGGCGATCCGTTCGCTGCGCGACCAGCAATTCATCCTTGAGCGCCAACGCTCGCTGCTCTACCAGGGCGTTGCCGACGCGCTCGCGCACGACGCGGACAATTACCTCGCCGACCGGCAGCACGAATTCGGCCAGCGGGTCGAGGCCCTTCTTGCCAGTCCATCGCTTCGCAACAACACCTGCCTCTTCGACGATCGCGTGCGCACCAACTGGCCGCTGGCCGACGTGGGATTTGTCGTCAGCCTGGACGGGCAAATCATCTCGCCGCTGCCGAGCAGCCGTCCGGCCGCGCGGTTGTTTTACGCGGATTACAGCCGCTTTCTTGCCAATCGCGAGAGCGCCGAGGTGTTCTGGAACAACGCCAATTACAATATGAACGGGAACGCCGACAGCCAGACGGCGCAGCCGGCCGAGAATGCTCCCCCGCCTCCGAACGGCGCTCCTGTTTTGGACGGCCAGGTTCAGCTCGCCCAGGCGCAGCAGCAGCCGAACATGAACGGCGGTTTTGCGACCGACAACAATGGCAGCAGCTTCAAGAAGAGCGCCGGCAAGCAGATGTTGCGCAACGTCATGCCCCAGCAGCAGGGCGCGTCGCTACCGCCGGGTGGCGACAACCTCGCGCAGTATTCAAAGATCGCTTCGTCGGAGGCTGAGTTTCGGCAGTTGATCGGCGATTCGCGCGAAGGGACGGTCGCCCGTTTCCTGGAAAACAAACTCAATGTCCTCTTCTGGTATCGCGCGCCGAGCGAACCGCAGCTCGTATTCGGCACGCAGGTAAATCTCGGCCAACTCGAGGAGGACCTGAAACAAATCGTCCAGCAGTTGGACCCCGCGCTCAAGGATGAAGTCGTGGCGGTGTTGCTCGACGATACCGCGCGGCCGGTGGCGCTGTCGCGCGCCAGATTCCAGGCGCCCTGGAAACATCCATTCGTCGCGACCGAAATCGGCGAGGCGCTGCCGCATTGGGAGATGGCGATCTACCTGGCCAATCCCGATCAATTCAAGCAATCGGCGCAGACCCTGCGGCTGACGCTCGGCTCATTGATCGCACTGTTGCTGGTGGCGATCGGCCTGGGGGGATGGTTGATTGTCGCCGACCTGAACCGGCAGCTCACCCTGGCGCGGCAAAAGACGGACTTCGTCAGCAATGTTTCCCACGAACTGAAGACCCCGCTGACCTCGATTCGCATGTTTTCCGAACTCCTGGCGGAGGGCCGCGTGAGCGAACCCGCGAAACAAAGAACCTATCTCGGCATCATCACCGCCGAAACCGCGCGGCTGACGCGGCTCATCAACAACGTGCTGGACTTCTCGCGCATGGAGCGCGGCGAGAAGAAATACAACATGCAGCGATGCGAATTCGTTTCGCTCGTGCGCGACACCATCGAAACCTACCGGCCGCATCTGGAATCAAACGGCTTCCGCCTCGATTGCGAATACCCCGCCAATCCAATCCGGGTGAATGGCGATTGCGACGCCCTGGCGCAGATTGTGGTGAACCTGCTTTCGAATGCGGAGAAATATTCCGGCGCACGGAAGGAGATCGCCGTCCAGGTTTCGCCGCGGGAAGGCGCGGCATCGGAAGCGGAACTGCGTGTGATGGATCGCGGCCCTGGCGTGCCGCGCGGTTCTGAGGAGCGGATTTTCGAACAGTTCTACCGCGCGCACGATTCGCTGAGCAGCGGGATACAGGGCTCGGGGTTGGGATTGACGCTGGCACGACAGATCGCGCGCGCGCATGGCGGCGACATTGCCTACGAGCCGCGCCCCGGAGGCGGGAGCTGTTTCACGTTGCGACTGGCGGCATTGAAGGAAGCATGAAGACGAAGATTTTGATCGTCGAAGACGACCCGAATATCGCGCTGGGCCTTGAGGAGGTGCTCAAGAGCGAGGGCTATGATGTCTTCGTGTGCCGGCGCGGCGACCAGGCCGTTGCGGCGCACGACAAGCAGCGTCCCGCACTGGTGGTACTCGACGTGATGCTGCCGGGCTTGAGCGGCTACGATGTCTGCAAGCAACTTCGCGCGGCGAAGGCGACCACGCCAATCCTGATGCTCACCGCTAAGGGACAGGAGATTGACAAGGTGGTGGGCCTTGACCTGGGGGCGGACGATTACGTGACAAAACCGTTCGGTGTGCGCGAATTGCTCGCCAGAATCCAGGCGTTAATGCGCCGCGCGGCCCGGCCCGGCGTGGAGACAGTCGCGGAGGAACCGTTTCGAATCGGGGAGGCGACGATCGATCCCAGGACATTCCTGATCAAGCGCGGCAAAACCGAGGAGGAACTGACCGCGAAGGAATTGAAGCTCCTGCAATTCTTTCACGCTCATTCCGGCGAGGTATTATCCCGGGACCGTCTGCTGAACGAGGTGTGGGGCTACAATTATTATGGCACCACGCGCACGCTGGACCAGGTGGTGGTCCAACTGCGAAAGAAGCTGGGGGATCACGCCGGCGAACCGCGCCACCTGCTGACCGTGCACGGCGTCGGCTACAAGCTGGCGCTCTAGAGCATTTTCAGAAATACTGTAGCCATTCGATGAGAAAGAGGTTGGAGGCGGTCTTTTTGAGTTTTGGCTTCGTTTCGGCTCAGTCACAGGGTTGCTTTGAACCTGCTCCTTCGCCAAAGCCTCGCCAAAACCCAAAAACCCTCTCCCCGAATGGCCACAGAATTTCTTCAAACGCTCTAACTCATCCAGACCAGCACCATCTTGAACGTCGCAAACGCAGCCAACAACATGGAGAGATACCAGAGCGGCTTTTTTTTGGTCACGAGACAGATCGAACCCATGGCGATCGAAATCTGGAAGATGGAAACCGCCGAACCCATTTTGCCGCCCAGCGCGCTCGAGCGATCGGCGATCTTGCGCGCGTCCTCTCGCTGTGTTTCAAGATCGCGCGCATCCTTCATCGCCTGGTCCTTGTTCGTGCTGTACTTGGCCAGCTTGTCGTTGAAATCCTTCTCCCGCTTCGCGGCATCGGCGCTGCCGTTGTCCCTGGGATAAAGCTCGTGAATGGACTCATACAGGTTCTGCTTGATCGAGTTTGCCTGGTAATAGCTCCACTGATCGGAGGCCTTGGCCTGCAGGAGCGTGGCCTTGTTGAGCTGGACCAGCACCTGCCCCGAATATTTGCCCGCCCACTGTGTGGCAATGGCCGCGAGCACGGCAATGAACACGATGGACATCGAGGTGTACTTCGTCCAGGACTCGCGCTGTTCCTTTTCCTTTTGCGCGGCGCGGTCGGCCTTCAGATCGGCGACAAAGCCCTTCAGTTCGCTCAATTCATTTCCGAATGTGTCCATAATGGAGCGGGATTATTAATGAAACGAATGCCGGTTTGGCAAACGTTTTTCGGGAAGAATACGCGCCTGAACGAATGGTTATTCGTTCTTCGACGCCAGATAACGCTCGGCGTCAATCGCCGCCGCGCAACCCATGCCGGCGGCGGTGATCGCCTGGCGATAAACATGGTCCGAGCAGTCGCCCGCGACGAACACGCCGGGGACGTTGGTCTCGGAGCCGCGTTTGCGGAGGATGAAGCCGTTCTCGTCCATGTCGATCACGCCTTTGAAGAGTTGCGTGTTGGGAAGGTGGCCGATCGCGACGAACACACCCGCGCAAGGGAGATCGCTTTCCTTGTTCGTCTGGACATTGCGCACGCGCACACCGGTGACCTTGTCGGCCTTGGGATCGTGGACCTCGGTTACGACCGAATTCCAGACCGGCTTGATCTTCGGGTTGGCCAGCGTGCGTTCCGTCATGATCCGGGAGGCGCGCAATGTGTCGCGGCGGTGCACCAAATGGACCGTCGAGGCAAATCGTGTGAGGTAAAGCGCCTCTTCGCAGGCGGAATCGCCGCCGCCGACAACGACCAACGGCTGGTTGCGGAACATCGGCAGCGCTCCGTCACAGGTGGCGCAATAGGTCACGCCCTTTTTCTCGAGCTTGGCTTCGCTGTCCAACCCGAGGTGACGATGGCCCGCGCCGCTGGCGATGATGACCGTTTCCGCCTCCACCTTTTCGCCGTCCACCATCAGCACGAACGGCCGCGGGTTGAAGTCCACCGACTCCACCGTCCCGAACCGGACGCGCGCGCCGAAGCGTTCGGCCTGTTTCTGCATGCGCACCATGAGTTCGTAGCCGTCAATGCCATCCGGGAACCCGGGAAAATTTTCCACAATGCTGGTGGTGGTCAGGAGTCCGCCCGGTTGCAGTCCAGTGAGCACGAGCGGCTGCAGGTTCGCGCGCGCCGTGTAAAGCGCGGCCGTCAAACCGGCGCACCCGGTGCCGATGATCACGACTTTTTCCATAAGGGGGCACAAGTTAGTTTTAACCGCCCGGGTTGGCAAGAGCGGAAGGCGGGCTGTCTCGACTCTTTGAGAATGTCCCCATTTGGACTCGATGAAAATGTCCCCTTTAGGCGGCGGTTGCGATAGCAACTGCCGCCGTGATGGGAACATTGACAATGAGTGCGAAGGAACGG